>OFRN01000137.1_pt1 | contig 21871 bp, 26 predicted proteins | sample 1541701 | NCBI WGS metagenome assembly OFRN01 (sample SAMEA4413046, study PRJEB24355) | metagenome | biome: human; feature: gut; material: faeces | place: United Kingdom | collected 2010 | reverse complement strand
CGCTCTTTGGTGTTCTCACTGAGATAACGACTTGAGCGAGCGTGTGCAGCAGTTCCGCAGATATTGCAATGAAACATAATTTATCACCTCCACCATTCAACATTGATAAAGTGATTTTAGACTTTTTATCTTTAATATCAATGAATTATTATCAATTCAATCTTGTGAAATTTCCTCCTCGTACTCCACATCAGAAAGCTTCACCTCAAGCTCTAACGCCGTCGTGTAGCCGCTATCGCTGAGTGAATGGGTCACCTTAGTGATTGTCCACGCCTGCTCATCTATGACGCGCTTAAACCCCTTCACCGCTACCGGCGTTTCAGGATATAAATCTGCGCGCCCCATGGCGAGACTGATAGAAAACTCCGCCACACCACGTTGCAGCTTGTCCCACTTCGCCAGTGCGGCGCGCATCGCCTGCGCCTTGCTGGCATAGACTGTAGTGATGGCAAACACATTATCGGCCTCGCCGGTCATGTATTCCCCTTCCCTCGCCTCTTTCGGCTTGGCCGCCGTCTTCTTGGCAGTAACCGGCTTTGCCCTGGGGTGTTGCAGCGCGCGCAGGTGCTGAGGCTTCGGTTTGCGTTTGAGCTTGACCTGTTGCTTTTGCGGCTTCGGGTCTTTGGTGTGCAGCCATTTCGCCGTCACGCCGGTATACGCGGCCCGGTCAGCAATCGCAAATTGATGTCGGTCACCGTCGCGGCGCTCGATGGTCATCTGCGGTATCGGCTTACCGCTGGCGGTCACGCCATTACCGGCCCGGATAAATAGCAACCTCCCGGCTTTTATCGACACCTCCGCCCCGCTGCGGCTGGCAAGTCGCGTCAAAAACTTGGCGTCGGACTCCTGCGACTGGTCGATATGCGGGACTTTAATCCCGGCCAGCTCTTTCGCAACACAGGCGGCCAGCTTGTTCCTCTCGGCAATTTTGCCAATCACCGCACCGAGTGTCGTGTCATGATAAGACTCCTCCCGGCGGGCATTGAGCGAACCGCGAAAATCAGCGGAACGGGCGCGAATAGTCAATGTGTCAGGCGTTCCCCGATGCTCTATCTCGTCGACGGTAAAATTGCCTTTGTTGAACAATGGCGCACCCTGCCAGCCAAGATGAAGCGACAGCACTGCGCCCCGGCGTGGCATCATGACCTGACCGTCAGCGTCGTCCAGTTCGATATCCAGCTGGTCAGCCTCAAATCCGCGGTTGTCCGAAAGCGTCAGGGAGAGCAAGCGGGCGCTTATATCGTGCGTGATGTCCTTGTCGCCCATTTTGAGCATAAACGCCGGGGCGATGGTTGCCCCTGCATCCAGCGTCATCCCGGTAATCATTGGAACAGCCCTCCCGCCATGTTCCCCGCCTTGGCCGCCAGCTCGCTCACCTGACCGAGCATCCCCTCGGCCTGTGCCTGCAAATCGCCATACATGGCCGTAAAGGATTCATCCACGCGCGTGAGCGTGAGCGTAAACTCGATGCGGCGGGCGCTGCCGGTGGAGAAAAACTCCGTGCGGGTTTCGCTGACGCTGTTCACGACAAACATGCCGTAAATGGTGCCGGTCCCTTCCAGCAGCGGCCACGCCTTGCCCTCGGCCGCCATCGCATCGAGCAGTTGCATCGAGATTTTGCCACCGGTGATTTCGGGCAACAGTACGCCGGAGAGCGTGATTTTTTCCTCATTCACGCCGAGAAATTGCAGCGCAGGCCGCTGGCCGACACGGCTGTTTGATTGCCAGCGATAATCTACCGAGCGCGCCAGTGTTTGATACGGCACCGTCTGCAACTGGAACACAAACAGCCCAAGAATCAGCATCATCAGCACAACCCCTTAATCCGTCGCCATATTTGAGCGTTGCGCCGCGCGGCGCTTGCGCTCCCGTTCTTCCACCACGTCCAGCAACATCCGCTTGGTTTCCGCCGCGCTGGCTCCGCCGGGGTGCTGGCTGCCGACGTGGAAATTATTGACGCTGTTATCCACATAAGATTTTCCGCCCCCGGCCGTAACCGGTACATAACCGCCCGTCAGCAAGCCACCCGACGGAGAATACCCGCGCCCGTTCGCCCCGTTGGCGTAGTCATTGGCCTTCTGCGCTTTCTTGTCGAGGTCGCTGGATTCAGCATTGATGACGCCAAGCTTTTCCAGCACCCAATCAATGCCCTGACGCAGCTTGTTGAATGCCCTGAGCGGCAGCATCAGCACGTCGGCCAATCCGCGGCCAAACGCCAGCCCGGCGTTTTTACAGTTGTCGAGGGTCTCCTTCGTTGATTTCACCGGCTCGATTAAATCTTTGAACCATTGCCAGACCGCCTTTAGCTTCTCGCCGAGCCAGTCAAAAACCGGCTTCAGCGGCCTGAACAACTCACCAACCGGCGCAAATGCACTGATAAGCCCCTCAATAACGCCGCTGAAAAAGGTGCTGATAGGCTGCCAGTATTTGCGGATCAGCAGCGCACCGGCCACGATGGCCACACCCACCGCCACAATCGGCCACGTCAGCGCGCCGAGCACCGCCATGATGGCCCCGCCCGCCACGCTAAAGGCCGTCCCCAGCGCACCAGCAACCGCAATGATGCCGTTAATCCCCATGATGACCGGCCACGATGCCAAGCCAATCGCCCCCAGAGTGCCGACAATCGCAAGGCCACCGAGCGCGACTTTGGCCAGCGTCCCGGCAAGCTCTTTGTTGTTTTTGATCCAGAGGTCAATTTTCAGCAGGAACTTTGTCGCGCGGGTTGTCAGCTCACGGAAAGGCGTTTCCAGTTGGTCATACATGTCGATGCCGATGGCCTCATAGGCGGACTGAAGCTCTTTCAAATCCCCGCCGAGGTTGTCCTGCATGACTTTGACCAGCTCCTCCGTCTTGCCGTCAGACTCCCGGAGCAACTTGGTCAGGCGGTCAAGCTTGCCGGAAGCCGCATCCCCCATCAGCACCGCAGCGGCCGACGACGCTTCTTCGCCGAAGATGACTTTCATGTACTCCGCGCGCTGGGCAGTGCCGAGCTTGTTTTTATCGAAGCTCCTTTGCATTTCCTTCAGGATGGTGAACAGCGGCCGCATATTGCCTTTGCGGTCGGCGGTTTTGACGCCCAGCTCGGCCAATGCGTCATTCGCCTTACCCATGGGAGCCTGCAACCGGGTAATCACTGCGCGGCTCCCCGTACCGGCCATAGAGCCGGTAATTTTGGCATCCGCCAGCGCCCCGGCAATGGCCGCCGTTTCCTCGACGCTGATACCGGCATTTTTCGCCACCGGCGCGGCATAGGTCAGGGTGTCGCTGAGTCCTTCGAAGTTGGCGGCGCTCTTGTTCATGGTCTGTGAAATCACATCACCAATGTGTGCGACTTGGTCGTTTGCCAGCCCAAAAGCGGATTTCACCCCCATCAGCAGGGTGGCGTTTTCCTCCATGGTTTTACGGTTGGCCAACGCCATATTGAGCGTGACCGGCGTCGCGGCGGTGATCGCATCTTTGTCGCCGCCCGCTTTGGCAATGATGATTTGGGCCCCGGCAGCGTCATCCGCCGACGCTGCCGTGTTATCACCAAGCTGCCGCGCTTGCGTGCGAAGCGCCACCATGTCAGCCGAGTCTTTTGCCACGCCGAGCACGGCCTGTAGCTCGGAGTTTTTTTGCGCAAAATCATACCCCGGCGTCAGGAGCTTTTTGGCCGCAAAACCGCCCACGGTTGCCGCCCCGACACCCGCAGCGCCCGCGCCCGCCACATTGCCCGCCAGTTGCTTCCCGGCCTGATAGCGCTGGCTCACTGTACTGAGTTTTGCCTGCTGCTGGCTGACGCGCGACAACGCCTCCCGCTGGCGGTTGAGCTGGGCGGTGGTCTCACTGATGGAGGATTTCAGGCGGCGCTCGTCGGCGGCGAGGGTGCGGGTGTTAATCCCGGCCTGCGCCAGCTCTTGGCGCTGACGCTGCACCGACTGACGCAGCCCGTTATATTTGAGCTGCAACTCGGCGGCCGAGCGTTTGGCCGCCTCCATCAGTTGCGCCTGTGCGCGGGTCGGCTTCTCGGTATTTTTAAACTGCACCGCCAGCGCGGCGGCTTCCTGCTTGGCCTTTGCCAGCGCCTGACCGGTGACGGCAAGCTGCGCGCTCGATTTTCGGAATCCCTCGACTCGCCCGGCCTGTGCGTTCAGCTCTTTAAGGTTTTGCCGGGTGTCGCGGATTTCCGCAGACAGCGATTTACTCGCTGTCTGGATGCTTTTAAACGGGCGGCTCGCTTGGTCAACGGCTTTGAGTAGCACCTGCAACCTGACGTTGTTACTCATTCGTTTGTCCGCTTCGGTGGAGCGCTTTGTCGCGCCAGCTGAGGAGTTCTTGCGGTGTCATCGGGTAAAGTTCTGACGGCGGCCAGTGAAAAATCGTCGCGATATCCGCCATCAGGTCATCAACCGACAAACCGGCAGGAAAATCTAGCGTGCCGAACTCGGTGCCAAAAAACCGATAACCTTCCCGGCCAGCGCCACAAGGTCAGGCAGCTCCAGCGCAGAGACTTCACTCTCGGTCAGTGGCGGATACGTCATGCGTGGCAGCACCTTAATCAGCGCATCGACTTCAGAGTTAGCCAGCGCGGCCAGCCCGACGCCGCGCAGAGTACCGGCATTGGGCTTGGTCAGTGTCACCGTATCGATAAAGGTTTCGCCGCGCTTGACGGGAGTATCCAACTTCACGACGTTCGGGTTTTCGGTTGTGGCGATGATGTTTTCGTCTTTCATGATGTGATTCCAGTTTAGTCAGGGGAATGGCGGCCGGACCTGCCGACCGCCCGGTGATTACAGCCCGATATTGCGACGGTGCTGCGCCAGCATGTCGACGCCGTTCACACGTTCAACCATGTTGACGGTGTCCACCTCGATGCGCTCTTTGCCGTCGACGGTCAGTTTGAAATAGGTGCATTGAGTCGAGATTTTTGTCTCGGTGTCCTCGCCCTGTTTCTGGTCGCCAAAATCAAACTCTTTGTGACGGCCACGCAGCACAATCTCAACGGCGACCACATCGCCGGTGTCATCGCGCTGGTAAGAACCGCAAAAGCGCAGCGGTACCGATGCGGCACTAGCGGCGGCGTACTGCGCCCAGAGCTGGTCATCGGGGAAACCACCGATAGTCCACTCGACGCTGAGGGCATCGTCGTCTAACCCCATATCGACCGGGGCCGCGCCGTTCATACCGCCGCCGCGATAGTTCTCCAGCTTGCGCGTCAGTTTCGGCAGAGTCACAGAGCTGACTACGCCCATATAGCTCAAACCGTCGTTAAACAGGTTGAGGTACTTCAGTTTGCGCGGGAGTGCCATGGTCTAACGCATCCTCTTAGCTGTTGACGCCAGCGGCCAGATTCACCAGATATTTATCGGTGATACGCTGGCGTAGGGTCAGGTCTTCCAGTGGTGGAACCGGGGTATAGTCATAATCGATATACAGTTTCCCGGCTTTCAGGGTCTCTTTATCGTTGGCCGATTCGTCGTACCAGCAATCCGCGTCGATGATGTAGCCGTTGGATTTCAGCTCACGGAATTTGGCTTTGATGCCCTCGACAATGTCGCGGATAAGCGTGGCGGTGACGGGCTTATCCACCGCCCACATGTGCGCCTCGGCCATGGTGTCAGCCAATACCTGCGCGGTGCGGGTGTAGTTTTCGAACAGGAACAGCGGGTCATCAGAGCAAGAACGGTTGCCCCAGAAGCGAAAACCATCTTTACGCACCAGCGTGGTGACCCCGGCCTCATTGAGCAGGTCGGCATCGGTGCCGGGTGCCTGCAAATCCCAGAACACGCTGGCGGAAATGCCGGTCACGCCATTGACGCCGACGTTAGAAAGCGTCTTATGCCAGCCGGTTTCCGTGTCGATTTTGGCGCGCAGCCCCAACGCACGAGCGGTGGCATGAGCCGTGGTGCTGACGTTGCTGGTGGTATCCCACGCGAGGAAATCCGGCCAAATGAGCATCAGTTCGCGCTGACTGAAATTGTCGCGGTAGGCAATGGCCTCGGAAATGCTTTTGCAGCCGTACGCGCTGATGTAACCGAACGCGCGCAACTGCTGGCAAATCCCGGCCAGCGCCGTCGCCACTTCCAGCGAATCCAGCCCCGGCACGCCCAGAATGCGAGGTTTCACACCGGTGACGGCCTGCGCAGTGAGCAAGGCTTTCATGCCGGTATAGCGGCCGTTTTCGTCCGCGCCGCCGATGATGTTCGACGTGGTTTCCGCCGCATCTTTGCCCTCTTCGACGCGCACAACAACCGTCACCGGTTTGCACTGGTCGCCAATGGCTGACAACGCTTTCGCCAGTGTGCCGGATTTCCCGGCCTTACCGGCGGCGGCAATCACATCGGTAATCAGTACCGGGGTGTTGAGCGGGAAAAGCTTCGGGTCGGCATCTTTGCCGGTGCAGACCATACCGACGACAGCCGTCGATACGGTAGAGATGACGCGCGTGCCGTCATTAATTTCGACGACGCGCACACCGTGATGATAATCGCCCATTAACTTGCTCCATGGTGAGTAGGTGCAGGCATGATGACGCCCGACGCACCCGGCCGCACGCGGTGGGCGCTGGAAGGCCGACCAGACAACAGACCGGGCCGGATTGGAGAGCTTGGCGGGAATGACGATCGTTTGTGCCGATCAATAACGCCGCATTGATCTATGCAATCAATTGGACGGATTTTAGCCGGGCGGGGTAAGGTCGAAGAGTAGACGCGGCAACATCAGGGAAAGCCGCAAATACAAAAGCCCGCATCGCTGCGGGCTTTTTTTCTTAGAGGCCGGGAACCACTGGCCAGTTAATCTCCGGGGCTGACATATCAAGACGATTCACCGTCACACGGTATTTTTTCCAGTCCGCCAACAGCGCTTTTTCTGCCTCGGTCGCCATATCCAAATCAACAGCATCCTGAAGCGGCGCGACAGCCTTACCCGCGCTCGCCAGCAATTCATTTTTTCTGGCTTCAGCGCTCGCCATCCTTTCTTCAACGGAATAGATGCGCTGGCTCACCTTCTTACCGTCAAACACCCACCCACCATTAGCCAGACAGCGCTTTGGCAGTTTCGTTGGGTTCAGCTCAATAACCGATAAGCCAATCGGCCACAGCATCGACACATCGCTGTTAATCGCGCAGATAATGCCGCTTTCGTCATAAGCCAGTTTTACGGTGTCCGGCGAAAACAATTTTTGCGCAGCGTACCAGTCAATACCGTTATCATCCTGAAGATAAATCACGTTCTCGCCGAGGAATAATTCTTCCGGCGTGTATCTTTTCAAATTCTTAATGTGTTGCATTTTACACCGTTCCAATTGTTGCCCATGTGCCGTTAATCAGCACCTGAACCGCTGAATAAGCACCCCAGATTGAGGGGTTGTAGTTTGAGCCGGACATACCCGTATAAACACAGCCCGACGGTAAATCGATGCGCCCGCCGGTATCCGCGATAACCGTGCGCCCGGCCATGCGCACACCCTGAACCAAATTCTGATAGGCCCAGTTCTGCGCATTGTTTTGCGCAGCCGAGATATTTTGATTAAGCCAGTTGCTGAGGTAGCCGCCCCAGCAGCTGCCCTGAACGTTGCCGTCAGGGTGCCACGTCGTCCCGCTTGACGTGGTGATCGCGGGCCAGTTACCGCCGATATGAATACCAGACTCAAAGGCGGCGGCACCGGTTCTGACATCCACAGAAAACGGACGCAGGTTGTTGAATGTGCCGTACTGGTCGTTTTCTTTTGTCAGCAGCAGATAAAGCCGGTTGCCGTCATTGCGCCAGAAGGAACCGAACCCGCCGCCGACCATGCGATAATTATCAATGTGGGTCGATTGAATCTCCGCACTGGTCTTTAGCGTCCCGGTTAACTGCCCGCCAGTCTTCGCCAGATAGCGGCCATCTGCTTCGGTTTTATTCCACGCGTTAACGTCACCGGCCAGCAAATTCACATCAGCGGACAGCGGCTTACCGTTCACCTTGATGGAACGGAGCGCGTATTTCTGGGCGGCCTGCGCATCCGTCAGCGCGCCAACGTCAGCCGCCGTCGGTTTGTAGTCCGTCGTATAAACTCGCGCCCAGCGGAGCGAAGCCGAATTGTCTTTTCGCATCGAGCGCAAATAAAACGCCATATCGCCGGAGCCTACGGCAAATTGCACATTGCGGAACTCGTTCACTTTCCCGGTAAACAACACCCCCATGCCGCCCGGCACGGGATAACCCTTATTGGCAGTGGCAACCAGTGACTCAACGGTAAAGCCATTTTCGCGATTTAAGTCATCGTCAGCATTGGCGGTATTTTCGTTCGGGAATACGATACGCGGCAGAGTTAACGCCCCTTTCATCGTGTCGCCGGTCTGTTTTACAAATCGGCCATCGGACTCTTTTTTACTCCATGCGCCAACGTCTGCCGCCGTCGGTTTGTAATCGGTGGTATAAATGCGACTCCACCTCAATTCTGCCGACGCATTCGAGCTTCCCAAAAATCCCGCACCACTATTTGAAACACTCAGATAGCCAGTAGAGGGGCCACCATCGCAAGGAAGAGACAGAACACCGTAAACCCCATTGCCCGGCGTGTTCGAAGAGGTATTGTTTACCCGATAGATTTGACCGGTGTTGCAGTACGCATTCTCAAAATGTCGCGAACCCATCCCCAGCCCGAATGCGCCGACGGCCATCAGTTGGCCACCTTCGACCCCCACGTTTTTTGTCGCGGCATCGCCCAGCGCCAGATTGCCGCGCGCGGCGGCTTTATTCGTCAGGTCGGACAGATTAGCGTCCTTTTTCATGCTGGCATCGCTGACCGTTTTAAGCGCCTTGGGGGTGCTGGCTTTCGTTTCATCAGTGCTGGTTGTCGCGCTGCTCAGTTGCACCAGCCCTTTTGCCGTGGTGCTGGCGTCGGGGTGATTGCGGGTTTTCTCATGCGCGGTAATCGCGTCGGTAACATAGTCTTTTGTCGCCAGCACGGTATCTCCACCGGCAATCACCTGAATCGCCTCGGTGCTGCTGACAATCAAAATCATGCGCAGCGTCTGCGTGCGGCCACTGCCCTCTTCCAGCTTCGGCTTGTAGCTCTCCGCCATATTGCTGACCGCAATCAGCGTCCCGGCCTCGTCATAGAGGCCCATCTCACGCAACCACCACCCGCCGACGTTCGCCGGAATAATCATCTCGGCGAGAATGTGATTTTTCAGCGCCTTATCGATGGTCAGCCCGTTGAGCGCCGCGCGGTACTTCTCGTTGACGAGTTTTGTTTGCGCCGGATTTGGCGTCGGCAGCGTACCGTTCCCGTCGCCGACGGCCATAGAGACGATTTTCAACTGCGTGCCGCCCGCGCTGGCGGCGGCAATCTTGGCCGCCCCGGCGGTGGTAATAATCGCTTTGTATTTGTTCATGATTCTCTCTTATCCGGGGTAAACGGTAATGACATCGCCATCAATGGCGGCCGCGCCGGTGTAAATCCGGCCGGGGATGTCCTGCAAAATGTTAAGGCCAATCAGGTGACGGCTCAGGGGCTTGGCGTCGGCGATAAGGCGCTCCATTTCCTGATACATTTCCTCGGTGATACCGGTTTCCAGCACGCCAATATCGAGCCGGAACGTACCGGGCGGATCGGCGCCGTCGGTGTGAAACCATTCAATGACGTTAATCAGGTAGCCGAGCGGCTCCACCACGCGGCGCACGGCACCGATGGTGCCCTTGTGCCGGTGAATGTAAAACGCAGCGGATACCACGCCCCGCTTGACGTCCTCCGGCCACGCCTCATCCCATCTATCGACAGAGAACGCCCACGCCAGATAAGGCAGCAGTTGCACCGGGCAGGTTTTCGGGTTCCACAGGTCACGAAGCGGAACCGGCACGCGCTCCAGCTCGGCGCACGCGGCGGCGGCGGCGACTTCCAGCACTGAGGAGCCAACAGGCAATAAGCGATTAGTCATCGGCGCGCCCCGGTGTGATGTTCACGCCGGTGCAGTAGCCCGCCTGCGTTTTATCAAGCACGATGTCGGAAGCCGGTTGAGCAACTTCAACACGTTCAACGCCTTCCACGGTCAGCGCCGCGATGATGCCGGAACGCCGGATACTGCGACCTAAGCGGCGCATGGTCAGCACATAATTGTGTAAACGTTGTTTTGCCGCAGTGAGGATCGGCGCAACCTCCGGGCCGGGGTACAGGTATAAAACGGCCTCGATGGCATACGGGGCAATTTTGGCCGATTGCACAATGACGCGATCGGCGACAGGACGCACGTCCTCGTCATTCAGCGCGTCGCGGACAACCTGCAACAGCTCAGCGCTGGCGCTGCCGTCGCCGTCCCGTGACAACACGGTGACGGTCACGTTAGCCGGTGATGGGCTGATTGCCGTCACATCAGCCACCCGGCCATCGGACGAGCGTGCGTGAAAACGGTAGGAACCGGCCGAACCTGCTGTGCTCATCCCCTCGAACGCGTCTTGCAGGCGCAGGCGGTAATCTTCATCCGCTTCCATAACTGCCGGTGTTGGCGGAATTGCGCTCTCATCCGCCGGAGCAATCACCAGTCGCGGCGTGTTGAAGTTCACGCCGAGCTGGTCAAGGTCTTCGCCGGTGGCATGCGCCAGCATCACCGCTTTGGCAGCATCGTTAACGCGCTGGCGTAGCAATACCTCCCGATACGCATTTTCCTGAAGCAGCTTGACGATAGGCTCCGATTCGAGCGCCAAAGTTCGGGCAATAGCTTCCTGCTGGTCGGCCGGGTACAGGGAAATCAGCGTCGCTTTGCGCTCGGCAAACAGGGTTTCATAGTCCAGCGGCTCAACGACGTTCGGTGCGGGTAGCTGGCTTAAATCGATAGTTGCCATGGTGTCAGCTCAGTGGGACGGTTAACGAAAATGTGCCGCCGGTGGTGTCTTGGCGCACGCCGGTAATGTCAACGAACATCTGACCGCTGAAGGTCTTCTCGAAGGTGATGGACGTCAGCCTGATACGCGGCTCCCATTTGAGGATTGCCATGTAGCAGGCGGCCATCACCTGCCCGTTCACCGCCGGGCTTTGCGGCTGGTCAATCAGGGCAGACAACAGCGAGCCATATTCCCGCCGCATCACTCGGGAGCCGACAGGGGTAATGAGGATGTCGCGCACGCTCTGGCTGATATGCTCGCTGTCCGTCAGGGTCTGGCCGGTGTCCCGGTTCATGCCGATATATCGCACGGTCATTGGGTTCCCTCCGTCCAGTCTCCGCCGCGTAGCACACCACCGTGACCGTGTTTATCTACCTGCACGCCGTTGGATTTAAAAGTACCGCCGCCGTGCTCGATATTCCCCGACATTTTCCCGCCCTTTTTCAGCTCCAGCGTGTCGGCGGTCAGCTTGTTGGTGCAGACCACCTCCGGCGTATCAAGCGTGATTTTTTGACTGGCGATAATCGTCACTTTCGGCGCAGAAACGTCGACGGCCACTTGCGCACTGATATTGGCCGTTTTAATACCGGTAACGCTCAGTGCACCGGTTTTGGGCTCATATTCGATGACTGCACCATCGGGAAAACTGGTGTGATATGCCTCCGGCGATACTGACGGTGCCGGAAAATCGTCGGAGTTGATAGCAGGCAGCACAAAGGCGGTATCCAGCTCGCCCCCCAGCGCCAACACCACCACTTGCTCACCGATGGAGGGTGCCCACCATGTGCGCGCACCTCCGGCACGGCAGGCCAGCCACTGCAACCAGTCCGTCGTATTACCACCCAATTGAACGCGGCAGCGCGGCGGCTTGTACTGAACGTCTACGATGACGCCAATGCGGATGAGGTCGCGTACAGCGCGAGCGAGTTCTGAAATCGATTCGAGTGTGTTCATGGGGAAAGGATGCCGCTGAAGAGATCCAGCGGCAATTTATTGCCGTAGGACTATAGACCGAACAACATCGCGAGGGTAAAAAAACAGACTTTGGAATAACCTCGTATTGGTATAAACTCCCTGTATTTTAAGGGTACTCATAGGGATATATTGTGAATGACGAAATAAAACAAATATTCAGCATTAAATCTATACCTATAATGATTGCTTCAGCTGGTTTTTTATCCGCCATAATCACAATGTTTGTTGATATTAACCAAACACTATCTATAAAGTGGTTGGTTTTTTTAACATGGCTACTTATAACGCTAGTTTGCATTTTAAGCAAAATAATAGTTGACCTGAATGGAGTCGAGAGAAACAGGGAGTTGAAAACATGTGAAACGCCTATAAACATACTCCCTAACACTCAAATACTTATCATCAGAAAGAACAGTCTGTTTTCACACAATTCAGTTGTAGGGTGTTACTGGGAAGAGGACGGAGTTGAAACATTAACTCATGTAGGCGTTGTACACCACATACAAGAAAAAATCACACAAATTAAAATACTAAAAGAGCTTGATTCGACAGACTCAAGCTCAAAGCTTTCTATTGAAAAACTATCTCAATTAATTATTCGCCCAGTAATCCCATATCACATAATTCAACAAATTTCCGGAGACCAAGAATGAATGCCGAAAGATACGACGGAAAAATAGCCTCAAAAACAAACGCCTATACATTAATCCTCAATAAGGGAACCGCCCACGGGGTCAAGATTGGAGATATATTCAAAATAGTCTCTTTAGGGGATATGATTATTGACCCTGACTCTGGGGAGACATTAGGCGCCCTAGAAATTGTTAAAGGAACAGTTAAGGTCACTCATATTCAAGAAAAAATTTCGACACTAGAGTCTATTGATTACATCAGTGAACCTGATAAGCAGGAAATTGTAAAAAGAAGCGCTGGCACATGGGGCATATTAGGACAGGAAACTGTAACTATCACTCCCGGAAAAAAGAAATTAAAGCCATTAAACGATGTTTGCGTAGGTGATTATGTAATAAAGAGCAGTCGATTATAATCAGGAGAGAGAGGTCCTAGCCTCTCTCCCTCTTCAATTAAACATTGAGAGAGCACAATAACACATCCTCGATAATTTTTTTGTCAGCAAGACTAAAACCCAATAACGGCCGCGCGTCATATTGCACGTCCCGGCTATGACGGTTCGGACGGTCACGTAAGCCCTCTTGGTGCACGCGCGCGATACGCTGCACACGCCCTGCAAACTCGACCAGCGCCTCATCAGCGGTGCCTTTGGCTTTCATGTAGCGATGGGTGCGCAGTTTAGCGAACATCTCTCGCTTAACTCGCCCTTTTTTACTACGAACCGGCTGCCGCTTACGGGCGGCATACGGTGTGCCGTCCGGTGCCTGCTGGCGCTTAATGCGCTGCTGCTGACTGATGCGCAGCCGCTTGGCAATCTCGGCCGCCATCTCGCGACGGCGGGAAGCCGATAGCCCGGCAATCAGCCCGGCGAGTTTGTCATCAAAAGGCTTAAGCTCATTCATCCCACACGCTCACCAGCTCACCGTTAATGTAAAGCTCCATCGGACGTGCTACCGGCTCAGGCAGCGGCGGCTCCGGCACATGGGACACGTGCAGCGCCCGGTCAACTTCCTTCACCAGCGTGCGCTCAGTCAGTTGCAGGCTGATACTGATGTCATAACTGTCGTCGTTGTTGATGTCGGCGAAGTAGGTGAACCCTTTTTTCTTGCCCTCGTCCGTGGTCATGATATCGGGCTGATTCTCCCGCAACCACGCCCCAATCGGCACCAGCAGCAAATCCACATCATCCGGGTAATCTTCAACTATCACATTGAGCGTATATCGATTCTCAAATGACAGAGAGGCGGCCAGCGTTGCCCCGATGACGCCGCTGTCGATAAAAATGCGCAGCATATCCGGGTTAGCCCTGAGCTTCGGCACCGCGTCATAAAGCGCTTTGCGCAGACTTTTCGGCTTTAACATCGAGTTCCTCCTGACACTTTTTCACGGCCTCAACCTGAAGCGCACAACTTGCCAGCGCGCGCTCAAGATTGAAGATGTCGGCGCTTAAATCACCGTTGGTCTTCGGGCTGCTGCCGGGCAGCGGGCAACTGCTGACCTTCGGACAACCAGCGTAAATAATCGTCGGGGGTGGCGAAGTCGGGGCGGGAATGCAGCCGGATAACGTCATCAGGCAAAGCAGACTGATACCAGCGGCGCAGCGCTTCATTTTCATTGAGCAGCCTCGTAATGGTGTGATTGCGGCGGGTAGCCAACTGGTCAGCGGCGGCGATACGCTGGCGCAACATGACCTGTTCGCGCTCGTTGCGCAGAGCGCTATCCTGTAGCGCAGCGATAGCCGCGCGACTTTCGGTTAGCGCTGCTGCCACCCTGACGTTTTCCAGCTTCGCGGCATCCAGACTGTCGCCGAGCGTAATAACCTGCCATTTCAACAAAGCAATGACCGCCAGCAACACCAGCGCCAGAAAAAGCTTACTACCGCTGCTCATAATGCCCCCGTCATGCACAGCGCCAGCTCGCGCGCCCGGCGATTCTCCAGCCCGGCAGCCCTGACGCCGTTGACGAATACCCAGCGGGGAAGCTGATTGCACGCGGCGGGCCACTGCTTTTTATTGATGAAATGTGCCAGCGTTGACGCGCACGCAGCGCCCGTGCCGACGTTGAACGCAAAGCTGACCACGGCATCATAGACCGGCTGCGGCATGGTCACCGGCATACACTGCGCAAGGCGTTTCTCGACCTGCATCACATCGGCCACCAGATTGACCGCCGCTTCACGTTCAGTGATAACCCCGCCGGGTTTCACCCCGGCAGTGTGGCCGATACCGCTCGTCCAGACGCCCGCGCTGCACTGATAAGGGCTCAGGCGGCACCCTTCCAGATTGGCAATCAGCTCAAGGCCCGCCATTGACGTATGCAACCGGGTAAAATCCGGCAACAACGCCGCCAGCGCCAGCACGATGGCGACACTGCAACGTTTAACGATTGATTTCATCGAAAACCTCCCGTCGAATGCCGACATTTTTCAGCAGCAAATAGCTTTTGCGGCGGTAATACCAGTTGGTGACAAAGGTGCCGACACCAACCACCGCACCGACAATCAGTGCGATGTCCTGCGCGGAATACTTTCCGACCCATGCCAGCAGCACCGCGACGGCATAAGCAATGAACGATGTGACTTTCTCCATGGTTAATCCCATAGCTGAACGGTTTCGGATGCCGGAGCGGTATCAATGACCGGCAGCATGACCACCGTGCCATGCGGCAGGATGACACCCCGCTCAGCCAGCCCCGGATTCGCCAGCAGCACCGCCTCGACCACGCCTGCGGTGCGGCCGTAGACGCGATAACACAGTGCGTCTAGCGTGTCCCCCTGAAGCGCGACGGCGTTCATCAGATTTGCCCGACAATGCAGCGCGGCTTACCCTGCAACCGGGCGATTGACCAGCGCATATCCCGCCAGTGCTCATCAATGGACACCTCGACGCTGTCGGCCTTTTTGTCCCCCTTGGCGCTGGCATCCGCCCCCCGGTAGCGCTCGTACAGCGTGGCGGTTGTCATGGCGCAGACCGCACTCAGGTAGTGAAAGCACTTCTCACTTTCGCCGTCGACCTCGTCGGCCGGTACGTCGGCCAGCGTTTTGAAACCGGCGGCGAGTTGCTGCTCGCGATAGAGATACAGCTCGGCATTCGTCTCCGAGATACCGCTGCGAATGGCAAAGCGCAGACGCTCCGGCGAGACCGTGTACTCAAGACGCATCAGCTCGCGAATGCATTTCGGGTCAACATCCGGGAAAAAGAACGTGTTTTTAATCACCGGCTCCGGTACAGCCGGTTGCGGGATAATGGCCGTCGGCTCGTCCGGCGGCTTAATCGGGTTACGCATAATCACTGTCGTCATGACGACCTCAAAAAATAGGGGGCGGTGGACGGCGGCCTTGATACGTCAAAAGACGCTCGCGGCCGCCGTGCCGCCCGGCGCGGGGCGCGTTCTGTTAACCGGCGGTTTTTACCGCCTTGCGTGGGCGTCCGCGCTTGGCCGGCGTGGCGGCCTTACGCGGGCGCGTGGTTGTTCTTTTGGCGGCGGCCGCCGGCTTCGGCTTGAGGGCGCTCTCACATTTTTGGATCTCTTTTCTCACCCCGGCGTGACCGTCGAGCTGCATCGCGCGCTCGAGGTGCTCCAGCGCCTGCGCATAGTCACCGCAGTCGCTCAACATCAGGCCGGTCACCTTGAACAGTTTGGCCTTGACCATGTCGGGCATATCCTCGGCGGCCGTCATCTCGATGGCGGCGCGAAGGTCATCGATGCTGGCCGGGCGTCCCGCCTTGCGGCTGCGCTCCGCCGACAGCGCCACTTCTTCGGCCAGCAAGTACGCCACCGGGCGCTTGTTGTTCGGCACTTTGAGACGGTATTTCAGCGCATAAGGTGCAATTTCCAGCGCGCCGGAAATGTCATCGGCGTCGAGCATCCACTGCATGGCGGTCATCAGAATGTCGTCCTGTGCCCCCCGCCCCTCGGCCAATACCCCGGCCACCCACGGCGCGTAGAACGGCAACATGGCGCGTTTGTGCTCAGCCTTTTTCTCGACGGAATGGATCTGTTTCAGCTTGGTGCGGTCTGCGGCCAGCTTGACGAGCATTTGCTCGTAGGCGGTGGCATGGCGCAGCGGGTCATCCACCCGCTGCGCAGCCTCCACGGCCGAGACCCGCATCATGTGACGCTGTGCGGGACTCGTCATGGTTACGCTTCGCCTTCAGTTTTTGGCGTTTCCTCACCGGCTGGCGCAGGTTGCGCGGCCGCCCCTTTCACTGCCAGCACGATAGCGTCAGCCAAGGCGCTGATATCGGCTCCCGATGGCTGCGGGTCTTCTTTGGATACCCGTACGCCCGACTTTTCTGTTGACGCAGGCAGCAGCTCGATATTTTCAATCAGGCAACCGGCGGCGTAGTCCTCGATGACGTAGTCAATTTTCATCGACTCGTAGTTTTCGACGCGGTCACGCTTGGCGTTCTCTTCGATATGGCGGCGGTGACTCTCATCCATGATGTAAATCGACAGATTCTCGAGCGTGGTGACCATAATCGCGTTGGCCGGGAAGAACGGCACGCGGACGGCGGGAAGGTTGCCGATGCGCTTCTGGCTGACAATCACGTCGGCGGCCATCGCCTCGGTGTTCGGCTGTTCTTGGTTAACCAGCGGGAAGTATTTGTCGGCCAGCAGCTTACGGCCGCAAATCACCACGAGGTCAGGGGATTCCTGATGCCATGGCGCAATCAGGTTGTTGGTCGCATCCATAACCACGGCGTCGAGGTTGGCATAATCGCCCCCCTTGCCGATGCGGATGACCGGGGAGATCACCGCACCATCCTCGCCGGTGATGTTGCTCATCACGCGCGCCGGGGCTTCGTTGCGGTATTTCTGCAACCAGCCTACCGCCACATCCTGCAACATCGGGTTTTTGGTTCGGTCAGACGTGGCGGCGCGGCTGATACCGTTGAATCCGGCCATGATGAAGTCCAGCGCCTGACGCTTGGCGATGGCGTTGCGGATGCGCAACTGGAAGTCCTGATAACGCGCCCATAAATCGAGCTGGTTATAGCGCATATGGAAATCAAAGTTCACCTGCTGGCACTCGTACTTATTGGACTCCAGCGAGGTGAAATCAGCGGTCTGGCGCTCTTTGCCGCCGTCGGTGTCGGTGGTGCTGGCAATCGAGCCATTGACGCCCACGCCGACCTTCTCGCCTTTCAGCTCGGCAACCGGCGTCATGTTGATGCGGGTCAGGAACTCGGAAGACTCCTGCACGACGTTCATCAACGACTGCGTCACCGACGGCTCTACGCTGAATTTTTTGCCGACGTCGCCGACGTCCGTGATGCCGTTCAGCTTGGCCACCTGTTGCAGATAGGCGTTAAATTTAAAGCGGGTCGTTTTTTTCATTGAATTGTCCTGATTCGATAAATTCGGGTCGTCTCACAGCGGCGCGCCGTGCGCCCCGCCCTGACTGTTCTCAGCAGTTGGTCAACAGGCTGTCTTCACCATTGCCGCCGGGCGCTTTCGGGCGGCGCTGCTGGTTCAGGTTTTCGGTGGTATCGAGCGCGGCCTGAAGCCCGGAAAGCGCTTCCTGACCGGTGGCCACCTCACCTTTCAGCCCCGCGATTTCCTGCTCAAGCTGCGCAAAACGCTGCTCGGCGCTGTCGCCGTTGGTTTGCACCTGCTCGGCGACGGCGGTGACTGCGTCATGCACATCGCTGAAGCGCGCGTCGTCACTGGCCTGTTTGCGGCTGAACATGCCCTTCACGCGCTCGGTCAGATTGGTCAGCAGGCTGTCAGGCTGTTCCTCAAACTCGAGCAACACCTCCGTCGCCACCGAGAACAGATCGCCCGGCTCGGCTTTTTTACCGGCCAGCGGGTTAGTTTTGGCGCGGGAACAGAATTCGAGGTATTCGGTGCCTAGGCTGGCCGGGTCGTCAGTAACCGCCAGACCGATGAGGTAGCATTTGCCGGTGTTGGCAAAGTTCGGACGGATTTCCATGGAGGTGTAAACTTTCTGGCTCGCCTTGACCATGGAGACCAGCTCGTCGGTCGGGGTCATTTTGGCGAACAGCGCCCATTTGCCGTTGAGGATGGAGTCGTCATCAATCTTCTCGGCTTTCAGCTCAACCACGTCGCCGAGACGCTTAAAATCGCCGTTGGGAAACAGTCCCTTGATGTGCTCCAGATTAATGCGGCAGCCGTAGACGCGCGGGTCGAAGATTTCCGACATTTCCTGAATGTCATTGCCGTCAATCACGCGGCCGTCGCAGGTGTCCCCCTCGACGCCGATGCGGAACCATTTCGATACTTTCTTTGCCATGTGCCATTGTCCTGAGTGGTTAAGGTCGGGGCTAGTTTCCCGACTGACCACCCTCGCGGCCAGCGACTGCCGACGGACTATCCCTCAGACAACAGCACCTTAGCGCACGTCCGGCGTGGCTTGCGTAGCCTTGCCCTCATCATGCAAATGAGGGCATACCATGCAAATCCAGACAGACACATCCTTACTCAGCGACCCACGCAGGCAGGCCGCCTTGCTGTACTGGCAAGGCTTCTCCGTGAAGCAAATCGCCGAAATGCTGAAGCAGAAAGCCCCCACGGTGCAGAGCTGGAAGCAGCGGGAAAAATGGGACGATATCGCGCCGATTTCCCGCGTTGAATCCAGCATTGAAGCGCGAATGGTGCAGCTCGTTCTCAAGACAAAAAAAGAGGGCAGCGACTACAAAGAAATTGACCTGCTGGGCCGCCAGATTGAGCGCCTCGCGCGCGTCAGCCGTTACATGAACTCCGGCAACGAGGCCGACCTCAATCCCAACGTCGCCAACCGCAACAAAGGCGAGCGTAAAAAGCCGACAAAGAACTATTTCAGCGAGGACGCTATTGCGAAGCTGGAGGAGATTTTTTATGACGAGTCTTTCGAATATCAACTCGGCTGGCACAAGGCCGGGCTTGAGCATCGTATTCGCGACATCCTGAAATCGCGACAGATTGGGGCCACGTTTTATTTTTCCCGCGAATCACTGCTACACGCGCTGAAAACCGGCCACAACCAGATTTTTCTTTCCGCGAGCAAAACGCAGGCGTATGTCTTCCGGGAGTACATCATTCAGTTTGCGCGGCGAGTTGACGTTGAGCTGACCGGCGACCCGATTGTGCTCGGCAACAATGGCGCGAAGCTGATTTTTCTCGGCACCAACTCCAACACCGCGCAAAGCCATAACGGCGACCTGCTGGTCGATGAGATTTTCTGGATCCCCAACTTCCAGAAACTGCGCAAAGTCGCCTCCGGCATGGCCTCGCAAAAACACCTCCGGTCGACCTACTTTTCCACCCCGTCAACGCTGGGGCACGGCGCGTTTCCTTTCTGGTCCGGAGAGCTGTTTAACAAGGGCCGCAAAAACGCCAGCGAACACGTCGAGATCGATATCAGCCACAGCGCATTAGCGGCCGGGAAGCTGTGCGATGACGGCCAGTGGCGGCAAATCGTCACCATTGAAGACGCCCTGCGCGGCGGCTGTAACCTGTTTGACCTCGACGTGCTGAAGCGGGAGAACAGCGCCGAGGACTTCCGCAACCTGTTCATGTGCGAATTTGTCGACGACAGCGCGTCAGTATTTCCCTTTGAAGAGTTGCAGGGCTGCATGGTCGACAGTCTGGTCGAGTGGACGGACGTTAACCCCTATGCAGGGCGACCTTTTGGTGACCGGCCGGTGTGGGTCGGCTATGACCCGGCGCACTCCGGCGACAGCGCCGGTTGCGTGGTGCTGGCCCCGCCGATGGTCACCGGCGGCAAATTCCGCATACTGGAGCGCCACCAGTGGAAAGGCATGGATTTCGCCACGCAGGCCGAATCTATCCGCAGGCTGACCGAAAAATACAACGTGGAATACATCGGTATCGACGCCACCGGCATCGGGCAAGGCGTTTTCCAACTGGTGCGCGCGTTCTACCCGGCCGCCCGCGAAATCCGCTACAGCGCCGAGGTGAAGACCGCCATGGTACTGAAGGCGAAAGATACCATCGGCAGCGGCAGGCTCGAATACGACACCGCGTATACCGACATCACCAAATCGTTTATGGCCATCCGCAAAACCATGACCGCCAGCGGCAGGGGCATGACCTACGAAGCGAGCCGCAGCGAGGAGGCCAGTCACGCCGACGTCGCATGGGCCACCATGCATGCCCTGCTGAATGAACCGCTGACCGCCGCCAACGGCCAACCGTCTAAATCCATTCTGGACTTCAACCGATGAGCAAACGCAATCGCCGTAAGGCAAAAGAAAATCTGGCCGCCACCGAGCCGGACCAGAAAATGCAGGCGTTCACCTTTGGTGAGCCGTCGGCCGTATTGGATCGCCGCGACATTCTGGACTACACGGAATGCGTCGGTAACGGTAAATGGATTGAGCCGCCCGTCAGCTTCTCCGGGCTGGCAAAAAGCCTGCGCGCCGCCGTGCACCACAGCTCACCCATTTACGTGAAGCGCAATATTTTGGCGAGCACCTACATCCCGCACCCGCTGCTATCACAGCAGGATTTCAGCCGGTTTGTGCTGGATTATCTGGTGTTCGGCAACGCCTTTTTAGAAAAGCGTTTCAGCGTGACCGGCAAGCTGTTGAAGCTGGAGACCTCCCCGGCCAAATACACCCGGCGCGGCGTTGACCCGAGCGTTTACTGGTTCGTGCAATCGTTCGCTGAGCCGCATCCGTTCGCGCCCGACAGCGTTTTTCACCTGCTGGAGCCGGATATCAATCAAGAACTGTATGGGATGCCGGAATATCTGTCGGCGCTCAACTCCGCGTGGCTGAACGAGTCCGCCACGCTGTTCCGCCGCAAGTATTACCAGAACGGCGCGCACGCGGGCTACATCATGTATGTAACCGACGCCGCGCAGAACAATACCGATGTTGAGGCGTTGCGCGAAGCGATGAGCGACTCTAAAGGCATGGGTAATTTTAAAAACCTGTTCTTCTACGCGCCCAACGGGAAGCCCGACGGTATCAAGATTGTGCCGCTCAGCGAGGTGGCGACAAAGGATGATTTCTTCAACATCAAAAAGGTCAGCGCCGCCGACCTGCTGGACGCTCACCGCATCCCCTATCAGTTGATGGGCGGCAAGCCGGAAAACGTTGGGTCAGTGGGTGACGTAGAGAAAGCCGCAAGGGTGTTTGTTCGCAATGAGCTGACACCGCTCCAGCAGCGCATCAAAGAAGTGAACGACTGGGTCGGCGTCGAGGTCATCCGGTTTAAAAAGTACAGCCTCGAAAACGACGACGAATGATAAACCGGCCGCCAGATTGGCGGCCTTTTTATACCTGCCACCAAACGCCCTCTCACGCCCACCACGGTCCTCTCGCTCGTACACACCCGCGAATCAAACCAGCGCAACAGAACGTCACCACGACGCGCTGACGCCGTCAATTTTGATAATTAAATACATGCCTGCGCGCAATGCTATCCCCGCCACGCCTGCCCGCTT
>OFRN01000135.1_pt1 | contig 21976 bp, 25 predicted proteins | sample 1541701 | NCBI WGS metagenome assembly OFRN01 (sample SAMEA4413046, study PRJEB24355) | metagenome | biome: human; feature: gut; material: faeces | place: United Kingdom | collected 2010 | reverse complement strand
ATTGTAGAGCAGACCCCGTTATTCAAACGCGCGATCGGCGAAGTGACCGACGTGGTTGAAAAAGAGATGTATACCTTCGAAGACCGCAATGGCGACAGCCTGACGCTGCGTCCGGAAGGGACGGCGGGCTGCGTACGTGCCGGCATCGAACATGGTCTGCTGTACAATCAAGAACAGCGTCTGTGGTACGTCGGGCCAATGTTCCGTCACGAGCGCCCGCAGAAAGGTCGCTACCGCCAGTTCCATCAGATCGGCGCCGAAGTGTTTGGCCTGCAGGGCCCGGACATCGACGCGGAGCTGATTATGCTGACCGCGCGCTGGTGGCGTGAGCTGGGCATCTCCGAGCACGTCAGCCTGGAGCTGAACTCCATCGGTTCGCTGGAAGCGCGCGCCAACTACCGCGACGCGCTGGTGGCATACCTGGAGCAGTTTACCGATAAACTGGATGAAGACAGTAAACGCCGGATGTATACCAACCCGCTGCGGGTGCTGGACTCCAAAAACCCGGACGTTCAGGCGCTGCTCAACGACGCGCCGGCGCTCGGCGATTATCTTGACGAAGAGTCGAAAGCCCACTTTGCCGGCCTGTGCGCGTTGCTTGACGATGCCGGGATCCGTTACACCGTCAACCAGCGCCTGGTGCGCGGCCTTGATTACTATAACCGCACCGTGTTCGAGTGGGTGACCACCAGCCTTGGTTCCCAGGGCACCGTCTGCGCCGGCGGTCGTTACGACGGCCTGGTTGAGCAGCTGGGCGGTCGCGCTACCCCGGGCGTGGGTTTTGCCATGGGGCTGGAACGTCTTGTTTTACTGGTCCAGGCAGTGAATCCGGAATTTAAAGCCGATCCTGTTGTCGATATATACCTGGTAGCCTCCGGGACCGATACTCAGTCTGCTGCAATGCGTCTGGCTGAGCAGGTTCGCGATGCGCTGCCCGGCGTGAAGCTGATGACCAACCACGGCGGCGGCAACTTTAAGAAGCAGTTTGCCCGTGCTGACAAGTGGGGGGCGCGCGTCGCGCTGGTGGTCGGTGAATCAGAGATCGCTGACGGAAACGTGGTAGTGAAGGATTTACGCTCAGGTGAGCAAACTACCGTAACGCAGGAGAGCGTTGCCGCGCATTTGCGCACACTTCTGGGTTAATCTCCCGGGAATTATTAGTCAGGAGAAGGACTGCGTGGAAACTTTTAACAACGAGAACGATCAGGTCGATGCGCTGAAGCGTTTCTTTGCCGAAAACGGCAAAGCGCTGGCGGTCGGGGTGATTTTAGGGATTGGCGCGCTGGTTGGCTGGCGCTACTGGACCTCCCATCAGCAGGATACCGCCAGAGACGCGTCGCTGGCTTACGAGAAGGCGACTTCCGCGCTGAAATCGAATACGCCAGAAGTGCTGTCAGGGGCAGAGAAATTCGCGGCTGACAATAAAAATACCTACGGCGCCTTCGCCTCTCTCGAGCTGGCACAGCATTTTGTTGAACAGAACGATCTGCCGAACGCTGAAAAGCAGCTGCAGCAGGGGCTGGCGGCCGCATCTGATGATAATCTGAAATCGGTTATCAGTATGCGTCTGGCCCGCGTTCAGCTGCAAATGAAACAGGCTGATGCGGCGCTGAAAACCCTCGACAGCATCAAAGGTGAGGGCTGGACCGCCATTGTGGCCGATTTGCGCGGCGAAATTCTGTTGAGCAAAGGCGATAAGCAAGGGGCCCGTGCGGCGTGGGAAGCTGGCGTGAAAAGCGATGCTTCTCCTGCGCTCAGCGAAATGATGCGTATGAAAATGAATAATTTGTCCATCTGAGAGGGACTCGATGCAATTGCGTAAATTACTGTTGCCAGGGCTGCTTTCCGTTACCTTGCTGAGCGGGTGTTCGCTGTTTAATAGCGAAGAAGATGTGGTGAAAATGTCACCGCTGCCGACGGTAGAAAACCAGTTTACGCCGTCCACGTCCTGGAGCACCTCGGTTGGCGATGGTATCGGCGAATTTTACTCTAACCTTCATCCGGCCTTTGCCGACGGCGTAGTGTATGCTGCTGACCGTAAAGGCACCGTCAAAGCGCTGAACGCCGACGATGGCAAAGAGGTATGGTCGGTGAATCTGGCGGAGAAAGATGGCTGGTTCTCGCGCACGCCAGCGCTGCTTTCCGGCGGGGTGACCGTCTCTGGCGGCCATGTTTATATCGGCAGCGAGAAAGCGCAGCTTTATGCGCTGAATACCAGCGATGGTACCGTGGCCTGGCAAACCCGTGTCGCCGGCGAGGCGCTGTCGCGTCCGGTGGTGAGCGATGGCATGGTGCTGGTGCATACCAGTAACGGCCAGCTGCAGGCGCTAAACGAGACCGATGGGGCCGTGAAGTGGACCGTTAACCTCGATATGCCGGCGCTCTCCCTGCGCGGCGAGTCTGCGCCTGCGACCGCCTACGGCGCGGCGATCGTCGGCGGCGACAACGGCCGCGTCAGTGCAGTATTGATGCAGCAGGGGCAGATGATTTGGCAGCAGCGTATTTCTACGGCCACCGGCCCGACGGAAATTGACCGCCTGAACGACGTCGACACGACGCCGATCATCGTTAACGGTGTGGTTTATGCGCTGGCTTATAACGGTAACCTGACCGCGCTGGACCTGCGTAGCGGCCAGATTATGTGGAAACGCGAGCTGGGTTCGGTGAATGATTTCATCGTCGATGGTAACCGTATCTACCTGGTTGACCAGAACGATCGCCTGCTGGCACTGACCACCGACGGCGGTGTAACCCTGTGGACGCAAAGCGATCTGCTGCACCGTTTGCTGACCGCGCCGGTGTTGTATAATGGCAATCTGGTCGTCGGCGATAGCGAAGGCTACATGCACTGGGTTAATCCGGAAGATGGCCATTTTGTGGCGCAGCAGAAAGTCGATAGTTCCGGCTTCCTGACCGACCCGGTGGTTGCCGATGGTCGACTGCTGATCCAGGCGAAAGACGGTACGCTGTACGCGATTACGCGTTAATTACCGCTGTCGTGAGTGATTAAGAAACGGCCCCTGGCAGACAGGGGCCGTTTTGACTTTTTTAAAAACGTCGTTAAGACGATGTTGCTTAGTGATTGTATGAGGCATTTAACATGATACCTGTGGTCGCGCTTGTCGGGCGCCCTAACGTTGGAAAATCCACGCTCTTTAACCGCCTGACGCGCACTCGTGATGCGCTGGTTGCGGATTTCCCGGGGCTGACTCGTGACCGTAAGTACGGTCGGGCCGAAGTCGAAGGCCGCGAATTCATCTGTATCGATACCGGTGGTATTGATGGTACGGAAGAGGGCGTGGAAACCCGGATGGCGGAGCAGTCGCTGCTGGCAATCGAAGAGGCCGATGTGGTGCTGTTTATGGTCGATGCGCGCGCGGGCCTGATGCCGGCGGACATCGCGATCGCTAAACACCTGCGCTCTCGTGAAAAGCCCACCTTCCTGGTGGCTAACAAAACCGACGGCATCGACGTCGACCAGGCAATGGCGGACTTCTGGTCGCTCGGCCTGGGCGATATCTATCCGATTGCCGCTTCGCACGGCCGCGGCGTGACCAGCCTGCTGGAGCAGGCCCTGCTGCCATGGGTCGATGAGGTTAATCCGCAGGAAGAAGTGGATGAAGACGCCGAATACTGGGCGAAATTCGAAGCCGAGCAGAATGGCGAAGCGGAAGAAGAGCCGGAAGACGACTTCAATCCGCAGGATCTGCCGATCAAGCTGGCGATTGTCGGACGTCCTAATGTCGGTAAATCAACCCTCACCAATCGCATCCTCGGTGAAGATCGCGTGGTGGTTTACGATATGCCGGGTACCACCCGTGACAGCATTTATATCCCGATGCAGCGTGACGAGCGCGAATACGTGCTCATCGATACCGCCGGGGTGCGCAAGCGCGGGAAAATCACCGACGTAGTGGAAAAGTTCTCGGTGATCAAAACGCTGCAGGCGATTGAAGACGCTAACGTCGTGCTGCTGGTGATCGATGCTCGCGAAGGGATCTCCGACCAGGACCTCTCGCTGCTGGGCTTTATTCTTAACAGCGGCCGTTCGCTGGTGATCGTCGTTAACAAGTGGGATGGCCTGAGTCAGGAAGTGAAGGAGCAGGTGAAGGAGACCCTCGACTATCGTCTGGGCTTTATCGACTTTGCCCGGGTGCACTTCATCTCCGCCCTGCACGGCAGCGGCGTCGGCAACCTGTTTGAATCGGTACGCGAAGCCTACGACAGCGCTACGCGCCGCGTAAGCACCGCGATGCTGACCCGGATCATGAACATGGCGGCGGAAGATCATCAGCCACCGCTGGTGCGTGGCCGTCGCGTGAAGCTGAAATACGCCCACGCCGGGGGCTACAACCCGCCTATCGTGGTGATCCACGGTAACCAGGTCAAGGATCTGCCGGATTCCTACAAGCGCTATCTGATGAACTACTTCCGTAAATCCCTGGACGTGATGGGCACGCCAATCCGGATCCAGTTCAAGGAAGGGGAAAACCCGTTCGCTAACAAGCGTAACACCCTGACGCCGAACCAGATGCGTAAACGTAAGCGCTTGATCAAACACATCAAGAAAAGCAAATAATCATTAAACCCGCTTCGGCGGGTTTTTTGTGGCCGCCATGCCGGTAAATGTCAAAACCTTCCGCCATAATCCCGCGATACTTCGCCGGGAACAGAGCGGCTCAAAGGTGGACTTACTATGCAGATTGGTTTTATCGGCCTCGGCGCGGTGGTGGAAACCGCCTATTTACCGGCGCTGCGTCGCCTGGGGGACGTCATCGACCGCTGCCAGGGCTATGACCTGGACTGCAGCAGAGCGCTGCCGGGGATCCAGCGCTGTAGTTCGCTGTCGGCGCTGCTGGCCGAACCCCTGGATACGCTCTTCATTACCACCTCATCACTTCAGCATCTGCCCGTACTGGAGAGGGCGTTAGCCAGCGGCATTTCCCGCATCGTGGTGGAAAAGCCGATCGTGGCCAACCTTGAGCAGGCCGCCCGGCTGCGGGCGCTGCTGGCGCCGACTGAGCAGGCCGCGCGGGTGCTGGCTCTTGACCACTGGATGGCGCGAGGCGTTGCGCTGAACGCTCCTGGCCCGCTGTGGCGGGCGGAAGGGGAGGCCAGCGGCCTGCCTCCGCCGCACCTGTCAGCGCAGGATATCGTCTGGATCGAAGGTTATTTGCAGGAGCCAAGCGGCTTTAACAGCGCTGGTGAGCCGGTCGCACTCAATTTTGCCACCGGGGAGCTGGATACCCGGCAGCTGCGTCACCCTGATGGGGTGATCCTCGATATCGGCACCCATGTCCTGGCGATGCTCCGCGAAACCCTGCACGCCAGCGGAAGCGATACGGCGCTGAGCCTTTCCCTTCGGGTGGCGAAAGACCGCCTCGGCCATGACATTGCTCCAGGGGATACCAGCACTGCCGAGGGGGTGGCGCATCTGCAGGGAACCCTGGGCACTATCCCGCTCAATATCTGGCTCAACAAATACGCGGGTCCCGCGGGCGGGCAAAAGGGAATGCGAATAGGACTGCGGGACGGGCAAATAATCACCCTCGATCGCGCCCCTGAGGGCGAAGTGGTGACGCTACAGGACGGCGAGCGGGTGCAGCGCTGGACCCGGCCCGGGGCGATCTATACGCACTGTCTTGATGAGCAGATCCTCGGCGCGGATAATTTGTTTATCCGGGCGCCGGACAGCGTGGCCGGGCTAACGCAGCGTAGGCTTGAGGAAGTGGAATGGCTGCTCAGGTTGCAGCAGCAATTACGCGGCCCGCATTAAACCCGGAACATGATAAAATAGGTGCAGATAAACGTTGAAAGGAATGGTTATGGAACTTGATTGCCCTCTGTGCCACGCGCCGTTAGATGTCAAAGGCAGTAGCGCGCATTGCGCCCAGTGCGAAAGGGTATTTACCCTTGAGGCCCGCTGCCCGGAATGCCACCAGCCGCTGGAGGTGCTGAAGGCGTGCGGCGCGGTGGATTACTTTTGCCAGCATGGGCATGGCCTTATCTCGAAAAAACGGGTGGAATTTATTCCGCTGGTTTAGTGGGCGAAGGCTTTCTGGCCCGCGTTTTTTTCACCGGCGCGATCTGCTTCACTTCGCTTTCGACCCAGCCGTCTTTTAGGCGGGTGGTGAGCAGATCGCCGGTTTTGACCTGTTTTGTCTGCTTCAGCACCGTACCGTCGCTCACCGAGGTGACGCTGTAGCCCCGCGCCAGGGTGGCTAAGGGGCTCACCGCCTCCAGATGGGTCACCGCGTTGCCAAACCGTTCACGCCGCTCGCTGAGGCGGCCACGCATAATTTCCGCCAGCCGGTATTCCAGCTGCTGGATCCGCGACTGCGCGCGGTGGATCCGCGGCTGCGGGTTGTAGTGATTCAGACGCTGAACGGTGCGCTTTTGCCGCTGTTCTGCGCGCTTAAGCTGTGACTCCACGGCGATACGCATCCGCTGGCGCAGGCGTTCCAGGGCGGTCTGCTGGCGGGCCAAGCGCAGCTGTGGATGCTGTTGCTGCAGGCGATGGAACAGCTGGGTAAAACGGCGCTGGCGACTGGCGAGGAAATAGTCCATCGCCATTTCCAGCCGCTGCTGTCCGGACTGCAGCTGGCGCAGCAGCTCCTGCTGGTTGCGGCTGACGATTTCCGCGGCGGCTGAGGGAGTCGGTGCCCGCAGGTCGGCAACAAAATCAGCGATCGTGACGTCGGTTTCATGGCCGACGGCGCTGACGATAGGGATCTGGCTGGCGAAAATAGCCCGCGCCACCCGCTCATCGTTAAAACTCCACAGATCCTCCAGCGAACCGCCGCCGCGTCCGACAATCAGTACGTCACACTCCTGGCGCGCGTTGGCCAGCGCGATGGCGCGCACAATCTGCCCGGGGGCGTCGTCACCCTGGACCGCGGTTGGGTAGATGATCACCGGCAGCCCGGGATCGCGGCGCCTGAGGACATGGAGAATATCGTGCAGCGCGGCACCGGTTTTCGAGGTGATGACGCCGACGCAGTGGGCGGGAGAGGGGAGCGCCTGCTTATGTTTTTGCTCGAACAGTCCTTCCGCCGTTAACTGCGCTTTCAGCTGCTCATACTTCTGCTGCAGCAACCCTTCGCCGGCGGGCTGCATGCTTTCGACGATAATCTGGTAGTCGCCGCGCGGCTCATACAGCGTGATGTTGGCGCGAACCAGCACCTGCTGCCCGTGCTGCGGGCGGAACGTGACACGGCGGTTGCTGTTGCGGAACATCGCGCAGCGCACCTGGGCGTTATCGTCTTTTAAGGTGAAGTACCAGTGGCCGGAGGAGGGCTGGCTGAAGTTAGAGATCTCGCCGCTGATCCAAACCTGGCCCATTTCGCGCTCAAGCAGCAGACGCACCGTCTGATTGAGGCGGCTTACGGTAAAAATTGCGGGGGATTGAGAGGGTAACATGTGAGCAAGATCAAACTTTAAATCAGCAGGTTATTCAGTCGATAGTAACGCGCTCAGAGGGGATGGCAAGTATTATTTGCAAAAAAGGGTAGATGCAATCGGTTACGCTCTGTATAATGCCACGGCAATATTTATCCACCCTGGTCGAGATATTGCCCATGCTACGTATCGCTAAAGAAGCCCTGACGTTTGACGACGTCCTCCTCGTTCCCGCTCATTCTACCGTTCTGCCGAATACTGCCGATCTCAGCACTCAGCTGACGAAAACCATTCGTCTGAATATTCCTATGCTCTCCGCAGCCATGGATACCGTAACGGAAGCGCGTCTGGCTATTGCCCTGGCACAGGAAGGCGGCATCGGCTTTATTCACAAAAACATGTCCATCGAGCGCCAGGCGGAAGAAGTTCGTCGCGTGAAGAAACATGAGTCCGGCGTGGTCACCGACCCGCAGACTGTTCTGCCGACGACCACTCTGCGTGAAGTGAAAGAGCTGACCGAGCGCAACGGTTTCGCCGGCTACCCGGTGGTTACCGAAGAAAACGAGCTGGTTGGCATCATCACCGGCCGCGACGTGCGTTTCGTCACCGATCTGAACCAGCCGGTCAGCGTCTACATGACGCCGAAAGAGCGTCTGGTCACCGTTCGTGAAGGCGAAAGCCGTGAAGTGGTCTTCGCTAAGATGCACGAAAAACGCGTTGAGAAAGCGCTGGTCGTGGATGAGAGCTTCCACCTGCGCGGCATGATCACCGTCAAAGACTTCCAGAAAGCAGAACGTAAACCGAACGCCTGTAAAGATGAGCAGGGCCGTCTGCGCGTAGGCGCGGCGGTCGGCGCTGGTGCCGGCAACGAAGAGCGCGTAGACGCGTTGGTAGCGGCAGGCGTTGACGTTCTGCTGATCGACTCCTCGCACGGTCACTCAGAAGGCGTTCTGCAGCGTATCCGTGAAACGCGCGCGAAATATCCTGACCTGCAGATCATCGGCGGCAACGTTGCCACTGGCGCAGGCGCACGCGCGCTGGCGGAAGCCGGCTGCAGCGCGGTGAAAGTGGGCATCGGCCCGGGCTCCATCTGTACTACCCGTATCGTCACCGGCGTGGGTGTGCCGCAGATCACTGCTGTTTCCGACGCGGTGGAAGCGCTGGAAGGGACCGGTATTCCGGTTATCGCTGACGGCGGTATCCGTTTCTCCGGCGATATCGCCAAAGCGATCGCCGCCGGTGCGGCGGCGGTGATGGTTGGCTCCATGCTGGCGGGTACCGAAGAGTCCCCGGGTGAAATCGAACTCTATCAGGGTCGCTCTTACAAATCCTACCGCGGGATGGGCTCCCTTGGCGCGATGTCCAAAGGCTCCTCTGATCGCTATTTCCAGAGCGATAACGCCGCTGACAAACTGGTGCCGGAAGGTATCGAAGGCCGCGTGGCCTATAAAGGCCGCCTGAAAGAGATCATTCACCAGCAGATGGGCGGTCTGCGTTCCTGTATGGGTCTGACCGGCTGTGGTACCATTGACCTGCTGCGTACCAAAGCTGAATTCGTACGCATCAGCGGTGCGGGCATTCAGGAAAGCCACGTTCACGACGTGACCATCACCAAAGAGTCCCCGAACTACCGTCTGGGCTCCTGATTTCTTCGCCCGACCTTGCGTCGGGCGATTTATTTACTCTGTTTCACTTGCCTCGGAATTAGCGTCAATGACGGAAAACATTCATAAACATCGCATCCTCATCCTCGACTTCGGGTCTCAGTATACTCAGCTGGTGGCGCGTCGCGTGCGTGAGCTGGGCGTCTACTGTGAGCTGTGGGCATGGGATGTCACGGAAGCACAGATCCGCGAATTTAATCCAAGCGGCATCATTCTTTCCGGCGGCCCGGAAAGCACCACCGAAGAGAACAGCCCGCGCGCGCCGCAGTATGTGTTCGAAGCCGGCGTGCCGGTATTTGGCGTCTGCTACGGCATGCAGACCATGGCGATGCAGCTGGGCGGCCATGTAGAAGGTTCTAACGAGCGTGAGTTTGGTTACGCACAGGTTGAAGTGGTTAACGACAGCGCGCTGGTGCGCGGTATCGAAGATTCCCTGACCGCAGACGGCAAACCGCTGCTGGACGTGTGGATGAGCCACGGCGACAAAGTGACCGCCATCCCAGCGGACTTCGTAACCGTCGCCAGCACCGACAACTGCCCGTTCGCCATTATGGCCAACGAAGAAAAACGCTTCTACGGCGTGCAGTTCCACCCGGAAGTGACCCACACCCGTCAGGGAATGCGTATGCTGGAGCGCTTCGTGCGCGACATCTGCCAGTGCGAAGCGCTGTGGACCCCGGCGAAAATCATCGACGACGCCGTTGAGCGTATCCGTCAGCAGGTTGGCGACGACAAAGTGATCCTCGGCCTCTCCGGCGGTGTGGACTCTTCGGTGACCGCGATGCTGCTGCACCGCGCTATCGGCAAAAACCTGACCTGCGTATTCGTGGACAACGGTCTGCTGCGCCTGAACGAAGCGCAGCAGGTGATGGAGATGTTCGGCGACCACTTTGGCCTGAACATTGTTCACGTTGAAGGCGAGCAGCGTTTCCTCGACGCGCTGGCGGGTGAAAGCGATCCGGAAGCGAAGCGTAAAATTATCGGTCGCGTTTTCGTGGAAGTGTTCGACGAAGAAGCGCTGAAGCTGGACGACGTCAAATGGCTAGCGCAGGGTACCATCTACCCTGACGTTATCGAGTCTGCCGCTTCCGCCACCGGTAAAGCGCACGTCATCAAATCTCACCACAACGTGGGCGGCCTGCCGAAAGAGATGAAGATGGGCCTGGTTGAGCCGCTGCGTGAGCTGTTCAAAGACGAAGTGCGTAAGATCGGCCTGGAACTGGGCCTGCCGTACGACATGCTCTACCGTCACCCGTTCCCGGGCCCCGGCCTTGGCGTGCGCGTGCTGGGCGAAGTGAAGAAAGAGTACTGCGACCTGCTGCGTCGTGCGGACGCTATCTTCATCGAAGAGCTGCACAAAGCTGACCTGTATAACAAAGTCAGCCAGGCGTTCACTGTGTTCCTGCCGGTTCGTTCCGTCGGCGTGATGGGCGATGGCCGTAAATACGACTGGGTCGTTTCCCTGCGTGCGGTGGAAACCATCGACTTTATGACCGCGCACTGGGCGCACCTGCCGTATGATTTCCTCGGCCGCGTCTCCAACCGTATCATCAATGAAGTGAACGGTATCTCCCGCGTGGTGTATGACATCAGCGGCAAGCCGCCAGCAACGATTGAGTGGGAATGATTAACGGCTACCCTATAGCTAATCATATCTACTCAAATTGAAATGCAACCCTCTGTTTTTACAGAGGGTTTTTCTTTATGTCGCATCAACACTATTCACTCTATCTCACATTTTTTGACGGTATACCTGACGGTATTACCATTACGGTATACTCTCGTACCGTCAGAAAAATGATGCATCACGGGTGAAATGTGCTTACCGATACCAAACTAAAAAACCTGAAACCGCAGGGAAAAATGTACAAGGTCTCCGATCGCGACGGTCTGTATGTAGCCGTGCTGATCTCAGGCACCATCTCGTTTCGTTACGATTACCGCATCAACGGCCGCCGGGAGACGCTGGTTATCGGTCAGTATGGTCGTGACGGTATCACGCTGGCTGAAGCCAGGGATGAACTGATAGCGGCTAAAAAGCTGCTGAACGCAGGCCTGTCGCCGGCTGCGGCGAAGCGTGACGGTATCAAACGGATCCGCGGCGCCGAAACATTTACGGTACATACCGACGCCTACATGAAACATGTGGTTCTGGCTGACAGCACGCGGGCTATGAAGCAATCAGTAATCGACCGGGATATTTTGCCTGTTCTCGGAAACAAAATGATGTCCGAGATAACGACCCCTATGGTGCGTGATCTTTGCGATCGCATAGTCGAGCGCGGCGGACGTGCGACGGCGGTGCAGGCGCGTGAAATCATCAGCAGCGTTTACCGGTATGCCAATGACCGCGGGCACGGGTTATTCAACCCGGCCGCAGATATCAAACCTTCTGCGATCGCCATGTTTAAACCGCGTGACCGTTGCCTGCAGCCAGAAGAAATCGGTTTGCTGTTCAGGTCGCTCGACACCGTCAGCACGTTGCCAACCTTAAAACTGGCTGTGAAGCTAATCCTGATCACGATGGTGCGCAAAACCGAGTTCATCATGGCGACGTGGAAAGAGGTGGATTTCAGCAAAGGAACCTGGACGATCCCATCTGACAGGATGAAGGGGAGCCGGTCGCACGTCATCTACCTGCCGCCTCAGGCGCAGGATCTGATGATAGGCCTGCAGATGTGCGCCGGCGGGAGTGATTATCTGTTGCCAGGTCGCTACAGCACCAGTAAGCCGCTATCCAATGCCGCTCTGAACTCAGTCATCGATCGCGCGGTTGCTGCGGCAGCGGATGCCGGGGAGAGCCTGCAACCTCTCACGGTTCACGACCTGCGGCGCACTGCGAGCACGCTTTTGCATGAAGCGGGATTCCCGTCAGACTGGATAGAGAAGGCGCTTGCGCATGAACAGAAGGGCGTGAGGGCGGTTTACAACAAGGCCGAATATTCCCGGCAGCGGGCCTACATGCTGAAGCAGTGGGCAAATATGGTTGATGCATGGATAAACGGGGAGCATTACGACCTGGTGCCGTTCTCCCCGTCTGCATTTGAAAAGTGGATGAATGAACAATAGTCCGCCCGGAGGCGGCTCATTGTGTCGCCTGCGAAGAATTCTCAAAGAGTCCGCGCAGGAACTTAACCATCGCGTTTGCAGAATCCCGCTGCTCACGGTAGCGCGCCGCTTCTCTCTGCAGGAGAAGGATCTCACCATTCCTCTGGTTGATAATGGCGCGCGCCTCTTCGAGCTGTCGTATCAGCGAGGCCTCTTCGGCAATGTTCATGCGGCCTCCGTCTTCACTACCGGCACAGCGCAGCCTGGCAGCAACTCAACCGCCGGCGCCGTGCACTGATTACCCCACACGTCGAATCCGTGAGATGACTGGCGGGCGAAGAGTTCAATGCGTGGGACATCGCCAAGCAGCTGCACCAGTTTCTCGCGGATAACGTCCGGTTTGCGCGAGTTCTCCAGGCGCGGCGCCGTGACGTGCTGGCAGATCGAGGCGTCCATGCGGGCCGGTAGTTTCCCGCGCACCGCAAACAGGCAGTCTTCGCTGTTCGCTCGGGTCATATGGCCCATGCCGATCGCACTGTTCCCTTTGTGCTTGTTCGTCTTGTGCCAGGTGAATCCCTTCATTGTCATCAGGCGGAACCCCCAGGCCTCCATGACTTTCAGCGCCTCTACCGGCTGAGTCGGTACCCACCACATAGCCAGAAGGCAATCTTCTGCAGCCAGTTCCCACACAGGCAGCCGGCAGATATCCAGGTAATTCATAACTGGATATTTGAAACCGGCGCCGCGGTCACCGTCAGCCGCCTTGTCGCGGTATGCCCATGGCGGATCCGCATAAATCAGGGTGTATTTTCCGCTCATGCTGCACCGCCTTCAACGCGCTTGAATTCGATAACCCAAACCCAGGGGTTGGTATTCCAACTTTCGGCGCCATAGATGGATTTCCACAACTCCTCCCATACCTGGAAGCCATGAGTGGCAGGTCGAAAATCATAAAGACCACATCCAACCTCTTTGCAAATATCCCCAAGGGTAATGGACTGCAACCGCTCGACCCGCACGCCGGTGATTTCGAGAAGAATGCGGCTGGCGGTGCGCGGCATGTGAATGGATGGCGTCCAGCGAATTTCTTTAGCCGGCGGCACGTTTTCATAAATCGACGGAACATGCTCAGGGTAATTCGCACGATAAAGTTTGAGGTCCGGTGCGCTGGCTCCAGCATCTGCCCATGTTTCACGCACCCAGATGCGATCGCCTGGCTTGCCAAATGCGCTGTTGAGATAGTTTCCTGCCGAAAGCTCGCCGGCCAGTTCATTGCCAGCCAGCTCGCACCCAAGGTTTTTATCATGTACAGGGAATTTCACTGGGCGCCGCGTCTGCGTCTTCCGGCCGTCGAGCAGCGCCCGCACCATCTCAGCGTTAAAAATCATTCCGCGTTCTTTCATACTGCCACCTTCTTGCTATTCAGTTGCTCAGCCAGGCGCTGAGCCTTCAGTGGGTTATGGATAACCTGGCCGCCCGGCGCCAGCCAGCCACGTCGCACGGACGAATAAACCAGCGTGATACTTCCTACGCGAATGCTGTCGTGTGGGTTAGTCATAAATCACCCCGGCGGTGGCGCAGATCCCGGCATAGCATCCCTGGCGAAGCCGGTTCCCGCGGCCAATGCACTGATCGCGGCGTATAGCGATACGGGCCCGCTCAACCTCGCCAGTGGCCGCATCCATGCACTCAAGCCAGAGGCGAGCGGCCAGGCGGTACTGGCCTTTGTTCTCGCGAGCAATAGCGCGCTGCTCGATCTCCATTGCCGCCGGCGTTACGGCGACAAGAGGTGGCGCTTTGCGCTGCGAGACATAATCCGCGTGGTATTTTTCCATCCGATTCATCGTATCCAACCCTCTCGAAAAATGACCGCCAGCAGGAACAGCCAGGCGGATACGGCGGCCAGGTACAGAAACCATCCTGACCACCTTTCCCAGTACCTCGCCAGCGACGTCACGCCGCGTTACCAACCGGGCGAAATACTCGCTGCTCAACCGGAGGCTTTTTTCCAGCAAACTCCGTTGTGCCGTTCTGCTGACGTTCGTCCAGCCAGCGCTCGATCTCTTCGCTGTTCCAGGCACAGCGCTTGTCTGTGATCCAGAAACGCTTAGGGAACTCCCCGTTTTTCTCCATGCGGTCGATAGTGCTCATCGATACAGGCACCACCGCCAGCAGTTCCTTTTTGCCTAATGCACCTTTCATCGTTACCTCTCTTTTTTCAGTGCGGCGCGCCCGGCGCCGCGGTGGTGATTACATAGGGACTTCGTTCAGTTCGTCTTTGCGGATGCCGTATACATCGGTGGCAGCGTCCAGTAACTCCTGGTTACCAGCCAGACGGTGGGCCGCGTATTTGTAGGCCTTGTCCAGTTCTGCAACGTTACGAGCCGCCATAGCCGCAGAAGAGAAGCCAGAGAGAATGTCTTCTGGGGCGCGGTCGTCAGTCTTTTTCGCCTTCTCTTCATGGTGCTGATCAGGGTGCGAATTGATCAGCTGATTCATCCCCGCAGCGGTGCTAGCCGGTGGCGTAATGTCGCGCTCAACACGCGGTGCTGCTTCCTGCAATTCGTCAGGGGTGTAGACGCCAAGGAGAACATCAGGGGCGTGAAGGCGTGCCCAGCGCTTAACGCACAGGTAAGCCAGTTGCTGACGCGGATCCTGCTCCCAGAGGGGTGAGTTGCGCACTCCGGCTTGCGCCATGCTGATGGTCAGGGTACGAGGCTCAGATTCGCCTTTAAGGGTTGCCCACACTGTCACTGTCAGGCTCGGAGATTTGTCGGTTTTCCCGCTTACTTTTGACCAGTCGCCATCCCATTTGTAGTTCAGGCGAGTGGCCAGAAGGTTTGAGGAAGAGACAACCGCATTAACCAGTTGCGCTTCATAGCCCAGCGTGCCGTTAACCACATGGGTTTTCTGCGCCACCGCGAACGGGTTCATTCCCCACTGCGCCGCCTGCATAGTGACTGCCAGGCAATCAGCTGGCTTTCCAGCGAGGTGCGCCGGAACGGTGGCTTTGCTGTCAGCCATCAGGGTGGCAAATCGCACCAGGCGATCCATCCCTTCCGGGCTGAAGATTGCCGCGGCGGTGCCGACGGTAGCACCAGGCTGAGAAGTGATTGCGATGTCGTTGCTCATACGTACATATCCTGTTTACGTGCCCACTCAGGGCGTTTAATAACTTCAAATCCACCCCAGTCGCCTGTTTCGCGGCACTGGTGATAGGTATTCAGATCCCGGCGGTAGAGCGCATGCCCTGTATCCACGTCCTGCGCATCCAGTTCGAACACCCGTACCGGGTAGCGGCCGCAGTCAATGGTTTCGCTCACTGCCAGGAAGAAGAACCCATGTGGATCGCCGGTGGTTTGCTGCGCGCCTTCGCGGTACATCGCGTCCTGTACGTGGTACCGAAATTCCTCAATGTGGCGCGAGAAACGCTCCATATCGGCAACCTTCTTCACGTCCAGCAGGACAGGGTGATTCTTCAGGCGCTTGTCCGGGCGTATGCGGCACAACTCTCCAGTCTCCGGATCCGTCCAGTAGTGAGAGGCTTCGCAGAATCCTTCCGCCTCAAGCAGCCAGCGCGCTGCCGGGTGCGCCATTGCGCTATCACGCATCAGTTTCAGCTTCCGGCCCTGTTCGGCGTCCATTACCGTCATGCCCATGTTCTCGACGTCTTTCAGGAAGGCTTCCTGATCTGCTTTCCCCTGGTTGGTTCTCAGGTTGAACTGCGGCGACACGATGAAGCGCTTATCGAACTCTTCCGGCTCCAGAAGCAGGCAGTGCAGGGCAGTTCCCATATCCAGAGCTTTCAACTTTTCGGTATCGACAGGTGCTGATTTCTGCCACTGCAGAAGGGCCGGGCTCAGCGCCACCATATCCAGCTGTGACTTACTCACGCCGTCGCCGGCGTGGTAGTCCTCGTTGCTGATATCGAAGTAAATTCCTGGTGTCATGCCGCGTTCCTCGCCGTATCCAGCTGGTCAGCCAGATCCCACTTCGCGATGATGCTGGTCAGCGCGGCCTGGTACGCCGCGAGAGCTTCTTCGAATTCCGGGCTCATCATCAGTTCTTCCAGAATCTCGGTGCGCACGCCTTTGCGCTCCAGTTCGTAGAAAGGTTTCTGCAGCTGGTGGTATTTGATCGCGTCGATCAGCTCCACCTGGCGCTCATAGTGCATCTGGCTCAGCTGGTAGTTGCTGTCGATGCTGGTCATGATTTTTTTCAGGTTGTTAATCTGCTGAGTGTTCATACGCACCTCAGTACTTGATAGAGACTGCAGATACCTTCCCGCTGGCGATGGCGATCAGTGCCTTCTCTGCCATTTCCTGCGTAAGGCCGCTTTCAATCAGGTCTGCGATAGCCTGTCGATTGATGCTACGGCGGTGCTCTTTATCAGCGGCCCGGCGCGCTTCTTCTTCCGCAATGCGCTTCTGCTCAGCCAGGCGCGCTGATTCAGCTTCCTCCTGACGGCGGCGCTCCGCTGCGATAGCAGCGTTCTTTTCCTGCTCAGCTTTTTCCGCAGCGGCTTTTGCTTCACGCTCTGCTTTCTGCTGGGCTTCAATTTTTTCGCGCTCTGCGCGTTCAGTTGCAGCTCTGGCTTCAGATTCACGGCGTGCAGCAGCATCAATTTCAGCCTGTGCCTTTGCCTCTGCATCACGCTTAGCCTGTTCAGCGGCTTCACGGCGGATATTCTCTTCACGCTCAAGGCGTGCTTTTTCTTCTGCCTCTTTGCGCAGGCGATCAAGCTCAGCGGCTTCATGTTCGCGCTTTTGCGCTATTACCAGCGACGCTTCCAGTTGCTGAATAGTTGAATCTTTAGCCACTCCCGCCTCTGCTGCGCGTTCCTGCCAGCTGTCATCCAGTACCACGGATTTAGCTTCCAGAATGCGCGCCTGAATATCAGCAGAAGGCAGGTAGTTACCGGCGGTGTCGATCACGTCAGCCAGCGCACGCAAATCCACAAGGCGCTGCTGCAGTGCTTCGGTGCGCGCCTTTTCAGCATCTTCCCACTCGGTAAGAGGGCGGCGTACTTCATCGCGCAGCTGATCGCATTCGGTGACGAAGCGGCGCAATTCAGCTTCAACCACTTTCGGCTGCTCCTTGAGGCGCTTCAGGTAATCCCTGCCAGGTTTCTCGACAGCAGTTTTGCTGCGTGATACCTGTGCGGCCAGCGATGCAATACGAGCCCGTCCCTTTGCAGTGCTCAGGTCAGGAACTTCGTTTACTCCGGCGCGGATCTTTTCCAGGAAGGAATCAAGCCCGTTCTCAACGTAAATTGCCGGCGCCATGTCTGGCGCGATTTCGATAATTGCTAAATCAGTCACTTACTCACCCCCATACCCATTTCCGTTTTTGCTGCCAGTTTGCTGACGAACGCCCAGCTGATTGCTTCCGGCAGCGTGCGAAACTTCCAGCTCATCAGCCCGCATGCCGTAACGCAGTACCAGCCGTTAATGATTTGCCATTGCATACACACCTCACTATTACCATTTGGTAAATATCAGGGGTATGAGAAAGCCACCCGGTGGTGGGTTTCTGGTAATTTAACGCCCTGTTGTTACCGTTAAGGTAATAATCTGATCAATTTTCGAATTAGTCAATAGATGTGACGAGGAAAAGTTTACCATTTTGGTAAATGCATGAGGCGCGGGAAGTTATCCCCCCGGCAGGAGTGACAGGTAGATTAGAGGTTTACTGGTTCTGGCTGACGATGAACTTGATGAAGGCGGTGATCTTGTTTTTCTCTTCCTGCGGCAGCCTGGCGTATTCGTGGTGGTCATAGTCAATCAGACCAGCATTGCCAGGCGGCAGGATCAGCTCATATGCATCGCGGCCGAACGCCCGCGCGATAGCCGCCAGTACGCCAATACTGGTGGAGCCTTCTACGTTCAGGATGCGATTTACGGTCGCCTGACCGATGCCGGCCGCTTCCGAAACCTTTTTCTCAGAGTTCAGATTTGGATGCTCTCCCATCCATACACCGAGGGTAAAAGCTGCCTGCTTTTCTACGCTCCATTCCTGCGGGTCGATAATCTTCGGCAGGATCGGGTTGTCAGAAAGATGGTCGACATCCAGCCAGAATCGCTCTTTCCTGGTGAAAGCTTCGATCTCGCGTGCGACGCTTGCGCCGATATTTTTTGTCCCTTTGCTCCACCTGTTAACGAGATTCGCTGATTTTTTGAATCTCTCGGCAAACCGGAGTTGCGTGTTATCGAAATCCTTCCGGATTATCTCGTTGAGGTTGTCGCGTCTTATGTCGTAGATGCTTTTCATTTCTATTTTTTTGGCCTGAAATTGTTACCTAACTGATTAAATTTAATAGAATATTACCATAAAGGTAAACTTACCAAAAAGGTAACAGTCATTGATTTTTACACCAGATTGGTAATAATCAGGCTGTCTAAAGTTAGTCCGGGACTAAAAAAATATGAGCGATGTGCAAAAATTTGACTTCAAACGCTGCTGGCTCGACCTCTCTCCGGCAGAGCGTGAAGAGTTCGCAAGTGACGCCGGCACGACCAGCCACTACATTCAGGTTCACCTGACTGGTCGTAGAAGAATTCCACGTAAACCTCTGTTAGAAAGACTGTTTAAAGCCTGCAAATCACGTAAGTGGATCTCCGCAAAATCCGACCTGGTCCTCTGGTTCCACGAACGTTAATCCTCAAAAGTCACCCGCGCCGCCACCCCCAGGCGGCTCCTGCCTCTCCCTGAATACCAATCTGGTAATAATTATCCAAATACGGTTGATCTTTTTTTGGCTTGCTGCAAAATTACCAAAGACAAATGCAGAAAGAGGGCAAGTCGATGAAGCGAATTACCCAGCGAGAGGCCATTGAGCAGGGGCTCACCCGGTTCTACACAGGGAAGGCGTGTAAGCATGGCCATGACAGCGAGCGATACACCATCAGCGGCGAGTGTGTTACGTGCAATAACGAGCGCGCGCGCCGGCAGGCGCAGATGAGATCGGAGCGTCTGAAAGCAGCCAGAAAGGCCAGGGAGGCAGCATGACGCCTTCAGCTTACTACAACGAGATCGACCCATTCGCGGCGCAGTGGCTGCGTAACCTCATAGCCGCCGGGCATATCGCCCCGGGCGAAGTTGACGAACGGAGTATTGAAGATGTCACACCTGACGACCTCAGAGGATTTACCCAGTGCCACTTTTTCGCCGGGATCGGCGTCTGGTCCCATTCCCTCCGCCTCGCTGGATGGCCTGACGATCGCCCGGTCTGGACTGGTTCCTGCCCGTGCCAGCCTTTCAGCCCGGCAGGCAAAGGAGATGGATTTGCTGACGAGCGGCACCTTTGGCCCCAGTTCTTCCACCTCATCAGCGAGCGCAGACCTCAGCATGTCTTTGGCGAACAGGTTGCTGCAGGTAACGCAAACGTATGGTTCGACCTTGTACAAGCTGACCTGGAAGGAATGGGATACACCTTCGGGCTTGTGCCGTTTACGTCAGCGGGCATCGGCGCGCCGCACATCAGAGAGCGGGCCTACTGGGTGGCCAACGCCTACAGCGTCATCAGTGACCGGCGCGGGGACGTCAGGGCGCCGGGGAGGGATGAATATTCAAACGGCGGCGATGATGTCCGGCTGGCCGACTCCAACCACGATCGACAACAACCAGGTCAGGGGGCTGGGTGCCGCTGCCAATGCGCCGAACAGGGGATCAACATTGGGAGGGGCGGCCAGAATGGCGGGCTGGGTAACGCCAACGTCGCGCGACTGGAAAGACTCGGCGGGAATGACGGCGCAGCGGGACGGGAAGGAACGACTGGACCAGTTGCCGCGCCAGGCATACACATGCGGGCCATTGAGGTTAACGGTTTTTGGCGTGATGCGGACTGGCTCTTATGTCGAGATGGGAAATGGCGTCCAGTTGAACCCGGCACATTCCCGCTGGTTGATGGGGCTGCCGCACGCCTGGGACGAGTCGATCCCGGGGTGGCAAGAGTGGCAAGCAGCAACCGCGTCGGCCGCCTGAAGGGTTACGGCAACGCCATAAACGCACAGGCTGCAGCGGCATTCATTCGCGCTTATATGGGGGTGCAGGATGGCCAGTAGCTGGATAAAAGTCGAGGTGATCACACCAGACAAGCCTGAGATTTTCCAGATAGCGGAAATCCTGAATATCGACCCCGATGCGGTACTCGGTAAGCTCGTTCGCATATGGGCATGGGCGGATCAGCAGACTGTTGACGGTAACGCTGGCAGCGTTACAAAAGGAGTGCTTGACCGTATCGCTTTTATTACAGGATTCGCTGATGCACTGATCACTGTTGGTTGGCTCGCTTACGACGGCAACAAGCTTATTCTCCCCAACTTTGAGCGCCATAATGGGGAAAGCTCTAAAAAACGGGCACTTACAAACAGAAGGGTTGCAGCACACCGTAAAAATGAAACGCAGAAAGTAACGCTGGCTGCGTTACAAAAAGCGTTACCAGAGGAAGAGGAAGAGGAAGAGGAAGAAGTAAAAGATAAGATCCCCCCTAACCCCCCAAGGGGGAGGGAGCTAAAAAAATCTTATCCGTATCCTGAACAGCTCAATGCCGAAGCCTGGGATGAGTGGAAGGCCTACAGGTCAGAAATGCGGTTTAAAGCCTACGCGCCAACTGAACGGAGCGAGGGCGCAGCAATCACCGAACTGATTAACCTGTCTGGCGGCAACCACACACGGCAGATGCAGATCGTGAAGCAGAGCATGGCGAAGGGTTGGAAAGGGCTGTTCGAGCTGAAAGGCGGCTCTGGGCAGCGAGATGTGAACACCATATCCCGTCCGGATACCGAGATCCCGCCGGGATTCAGGGGCGGACCGGCGCCCTGACAGCCAGCGCAGCGCGGAAGCGCGTTTTTTTACGCCTTAATGTTTACCAAAAAGGTAATAAAATATGCGCAAGACTATTGATAATGATCCGTTTATGGTTATAAATTACCAATAAGGTAAAAATCATGCGAAAGACACTACAGGCACTTGGCCGGCTTAAAGCGGGCCAGATGAACAAAACCGAAACAGCCTACGCGCAACAGCTTGAACTGCGTAAGCGCTACGGGGAGATAGCCTGGTACCGGTTCGAAGGCATCAAGCTGCGTCTGGCTGACAACACGTTCTACACGCCTGACTTCGCCGTGATGCTGGCAAACGGCCAGATGGAATTGCATGAGGTGAAAGGGTTCTGGACTGACGATGCCAGGGTGAAAACCAAAGTCGCCGCCGACCAGTACCAATTCCGGATCATCGGAGTAACGAAGCTCCCGGCAAAAGCCGGCGGCGGGTGGAAGGTCGAAGAGTTCTAAAACAACGATCTTCATTGATATCAATTGAATCAATAAGTTAAACGGGTAAGCGGGGGTAAGTATGGATTTTGATTTCGTGAATTACAGTCGGCGGTCACTGCTGCTGTTCGTGATGGTGGCAAACATCATTGGGTGGGTGGCAATCGTCGCCGTCCTGTATGTGGCTTATCTGGCGATCGAGTGGGTGACAGCATGAACATCGAAACAGTAAACGAGCTCATTCGGTCGCTGGAGTCGGCAGGCGAGCTGTCGATCAGAGAGCAGAAGTCCCTGAAGCTGGCGAAAGCATACCAGCAGCTGGCTGCGGAGAATGTGGCCCTGAAGGCTGAACAGGTACGAATTTTCAACTCAGGCTATCTGCGCGGTCATGAGTCCACGGTTGAAGGGTATTACGTAGACATTCACCAGGACGATATTACGACGTATCACGAAGATGTCGTTGCCGAGATTTCAGAAGAACAAACCCCCGCCACCGATCGCATCGTAGCCGGGATTGAGGCTGATGGGGTGGAGGAGTGGGTTTCCAGCAGAGGTGGACGCTGGAATGGAACGACCGAAGAAGCGCTGAAGTTC
>OFRN01000133.1_pt1 | contig 22148 bp, 28 predicted proteins | sample 1541701 | NCBI WGS metagenome assembly OFRN01 (sample SAMEA4413046, study PRJEB24355) | metagenome | biome: human; feature: gut; material: faeces | place: United Kingdom | collected 2010 | reverse complement strand
TGCTGGTAAGAGGCAAAAGATCCGCAAGAGGCCGTTTTGATCCCTTTTTTGATCAGGTCAGCAAGCTCGTTAGCCAGCTCCGGACTGTCACCCATTTGCCAGGCGTCTGCGCCGGGATACTTCTTTTTTATTTCCTCAACCTCAACCATGAAAATCCCTTCGTTATCGTCAATGAAAAGAAATGGCATACCTTTTTTAACATGAGCGGTCCCAACATTATTAGCGATATCTTTCTTTAGATAGTGTGGTCCGTTCTTCGCTCATAGCAGACTGCGCTCACTTACTGCAGCGAGCGTTATTTTGTGTTTAGTGCCACCTGGTACAGTCAGGTTGACAGTACTTGTTTCAGGCCTTCATCATTAAAAACGATTCCGGTCTTCAGGACGCCATAACACCAGTGCACCAGTTTCCGCATCAGCGCACCAATGGCCACCATTTTAGGTTTACCCCGCAGGCACATCTCGTCGTAAATATTACGCATCCGCTTATTGTAGATTTTTCCGCACAGCGCAGACATGTAAAGCTTCGCTCTCAACTGAGGCGGACCGATTTTCGACATCCGGGGCCGGCTCCGAACCGATGTGCCTGAACGTTTCTCGATCGGCACCACACCCAGAAATGCGGCAGCCTGCTCAGCTGATGAAAAGTCATGGCTGCGAAGCACGACCAGCATATGCATTCCCAGCTGGGGGCCAACAGATTTAATTGAGGTCAGCAGTGTATAATCACGCCTCAGTGCAGGGCTGGCTTTGATATGCGCTTTAATCTGCCGCTCGATATTGCTTACCTCCTCGCGCAGCAGCTGCGCCATATGCATGCAGGAACTGATAATATCTGCAGGTGTGTCTGTGGACAGGTATTTTTCCAGCCTGTTCTCCTCACGCAGGGCATCACCCAGTAGAACATCCCGCCGTCGCAGGAGTGCACCGAGATATCTGATTTCGGGTGCCGGCGGCTCCCAGCGGTGAGGGTTCTTAAGGAATGCGTAGCAGGCCAGCATATACGCATCCACCTTATCCGTTTTTGTCATTATTCCCATGCCGCGTGCAAACTCTCTGCTACGGTGAGGGTTGGCCAGAGAGACATAGAAACCAGCATCATGTAACTCAGTAGCCAGCCGTTCGTGATAAACCCCGGTAGCCTCCATCACCACATGAACATCTTCCGGACCGCAGTGCTGGAGCCTGAGCCAGCGAAGAATATTTTCAACTGAATGTCTGTTATTTTGGATGTTACGGGTTTTTATGCGTCCTTTGATACCGTCATAAAGCATGCAAAGATCCAGGGTGTTTTTACTTACGTCAATGCCGACTGGAAACATGGTTAAACTCCTCTCACATAAACCGTCACGCCTGTTCGCCTTGTACATACGGAGTCGAGCTCCCGGTAACCGTTCAACCTGATGTGCTGGCGTGAAAGGTGAAGCGGAGGGCCATATGCTGCTAAACAAGGTTCAGCGGTGCAGACTTTTCTGACCTTAAGGGAAGGGGGGCGGCTCACTCTGCTTCAGTGGTGGTAGCTAATCACCACAAACTGTTAGATACAAGGAAAGGGGGTGGGATAGGCAGAACCTGTCAAAACAGCAGCCGGCTGCGCCGGGCGACGGCGCCATTTTCCCGCGGTACTCCATTCAACTACTGCAGGCGCCTCTATGCCGCTGAAGCGGCATCCGAAAGCTTCCCGATGCTGTAGGCTTTAACGTCTGCTTTGTGCCAGAAGCGGACATTGGAAGTAAGTATCATTAATGTTGTCTATGCTGAGCGAGAGACGTTAGTTTCTTTCTGACGAGATAACATTATCTCGTCAGAAAAGATTTTACTCCGCCTTCAAGTCTCCCTGCTCAGCATCGACATTTGGCTGGAGATATCAGCCGTCGCGATTAGCCATATTTCCGGATCAGGCCGTGCAGAAGCCGGGGACGGCGACCTTCTGGAACAGGTGTGGGCTGGCCACGACGGATGATGGGTATGCCGGAAGTTTCGCGAGGAACGCGGGAGCGGTGAAGGCGGCGCGGACCGCCTCAGTTGATTCCCACATCACATAGTTCAGGTAAGTCGGACTATCGCCGATCGCCCGATGTAGTTGCATGGAAATGAAGCCCGGTTGCTTTGTTATGACCCCGGAAGCCGCCCTGAAAGCGTCCATGAAGCCGGCTTCATCGGTGGGATTGACGACCGTGAAGAGGTTGATGAGCACGAGAGGCGCCGCCGCGATAGCGAGCTGACAGTCAAAGGGGAATTTCTCATCCATAGGTTTGAAGGGTTTTATGCTGGTCATGGCGGCGCTCCTGTCTGTTGTGAAATTGAACTGGGGTGGTCGATGCCGCTTGCTCTCAAGCGAGCATCGACTGCTGAGCGAAGATACCCGCCATCGCGCCTTGCCATGTGGCCGTGGTGACTGAGGGCATTCCGGGGTTGGCCAGGTCGCCGGCGGCGTAAATACCAGGCGTGCTGGTTTCGCGGCGCTCGTCGGTCCAGAGGGCAATGCCAGTTGGTGTATTGGCCGTGGCAAGGCCAAGGGGGTCATGAAGGTTTGCGGACGGCCTGGTCCGCGGATGCGCGAAGAGGATATCGACTGCAACATCGAGGCCGTTCTCTATCCTGATGGTAGCATTGTGATTCCCATGACGTGCGATTTCAGTGATCCTGCCCTCAACGAGGTGTACCTGGCGGGCAGCCAGATCGGTCCGTATGTCTGGGGTAATGTAGTGACCATTGCCGCAGACGGTCAACGTTGAGGCCAGAGCAGGGGATGACAACGAAATCGAATCATATTGTCGGTCGGCCGTCGGCATGTTTATCGCCGCGCACGGTGGCACCCAGGATGCGATATCACGGCTATGACCTTGCCCTATATTAGGGGGCAGTTTTGATATAGAGAATTATTGTACGGTAAGCCTATTTTTTGAACAGGCTTACCTATAGCAGTAGGGTGTACTCCCGCGCTATACGCCGTTTTCAGGGGATTTGACCTCAATCTGGCCTGTCTGGAAATTTCAGGATGGCAATATGTATTCATCATTAAATTTTTCGAACCATCAGGTGTGTTTTCAGGAAAAAGAATTCATCTGGAAATCTGATGGTATTCAGTTAGTTGTAAAAAATCAGGAACGGGTCCGCATAAAAAACATTAATCTCAATGGTTAAGTAAAAACAGAAATAATAATAAAGCGGTATTAATTTTTGGTAATTAGTTACCGTTAGAAACTGGTTTTATAAATCCCTAACCGACTGTTCTAAATGCAATTTTTAAAGGAAAAATTAAAAAAAACATAATTTAACCCATTATTTCATTTTGTAACACCTGAAAATTTGACGCAAATAAGAATGCGAACAAATATTAAAAAGCCTTGCATTCATATGGCAAACATTGTTTTTGAGTTACAAACACAAACTTAAAAAGGAATGATCTAATGATGCAACAGAAAAAGAATGACATGAAAAAAGTGACTCTTAAAAAACTCAATAAGAGAGCCAGCAAAGTTACGCGTGGATCTGATGGCCCAATCATTGAGTTCTTTAATCCGAACGGAGTTATGCACTACGGTTGATTGTAATTAATAATGACAGGCGGGAACAAGCATCCCGCCTTTTACTATTGAATAGGGAGCGTTCTATCATGTTCAACATGAATCATTATCTGCGCTTCAGCATTTATAAAAATGATTTGGTTATCATTGATATAAATAATGATGAGTTCTTTATTATGAACGACGTCAATCATGAAAATATAAGACTGTTAACCGACGTTGAGGAGGAGTTATTGGCAGCAGGGCTAATACAGTCACTAACGCCGATTGATGGAAATAATGAAAATTTCTATGATGAACGATGGCTACCGAGAAAAGCAAGCCTCCGCAAAATTAATCCTATTCTATTATTAAAGGCATATAGCGTTTTTGTTAAATGCAAAAAGAACCTTGACAGTAATGGTTATTACGGAGTTATATACAATCTACAAAACATAAAAAAAAATCACCGGTGGTATAAATACTCTCCGGAAGATATAATTAACTGCCTAAATTTTATAATGCCCTTTAAACACTGTGAAAATCCTTGCCTGATTTACTCCTATGCATTAGTAACTATGTTAAGAAAAGCAACTGGCAAAGGGACTCTTGTTGTTGGAGTCAGAACTCGTCCCTTTATAAGTCATGCCTGGGTTGAGTTAGATGGTGAAATAATTTCAGATAATGTTTACTTACGAGATAAACTCAGTGTCATCATGGAGGTTTAAATGCTTATTATCACAGGCAGTAAAAAACCTACAGGAGTAGAAGATTATATCTGCAAGCATAATATGTGTATATACACAGATGATACCTACGACAATTGGGATTATAAGGACAAATATGTTATATTCAAAGGTTGTTGTTTTGATGAAGATGGCAATGGGATTACAATAAATAAGGATTCATTTCTCCCTGAAGTATTGGACAGATTGCCAGAGTTTAGTGGATTCTTTGTTTTAATTATTATATCTAAAGATAAAACTGTTATTTACAAAAGTCTCAGTAGAAATACAGATGTATTTTATAGTATTGACGATAACAACCTGACGATAAGCGATAATATCAAGCTCCTGTCAGAGTTATCGGGTAAGAAAACTATAGATTCTAAATTTTTTAGTTCCTTTGTTAATAATGCATGGGTGTCAGTATTCCTTAGCCCTATAAGTGGCATAGAGAAAATAAATGGTGGTTGTAAATATGTTTTTGACTCTGCTGGAGTTCATGTATTTAAGCACGCAAATCTTATCCCAACCAATAAAGACTTTATTAAAGTTACCTCAAACATGATAAAATCAGTGTGTAAAGATAAAAAGGTTATTTTACATTTATCGGGTGGATTCGATTCCACTTTTATATTTTATATTTTAAAAAGTACTAATATCAACTTTGAAGTCTATACCCATGTTCCTGAAAGATATGATAATGACTCTGAAGTAAACAGAGTCAAGGAGTTATGTACTAAAAATAATATTCCGTTTAGGGTAGTGTCCGGGTTCCCTGACATTCTAAAAAGTAACAAGGAGGTCAGCATCCCTTCGGATGTTAATGTAATAGAGAACGAATCAGAAGATAACCAATATAACGAACTATTTAATAATCATGACATAATTTTCTTAAATGGCCACGGTGGGGATTGTTTGTTCGTTCAAAATCCCTCACTCAAGAGTGTTCATCACAGATTAAAAAATGGCAGATTAATCAATGGGATACGTAATGCTTATAAATTATGCAGACTAAAATATTTGTCGTTTACAGATATAATTAATCCGCGAAGCAAAATCCACAGTAATAACTGGTTTACTGATAAAAAATACAAAGGATTTTTTCAGCATCCTTTACTTATGAATATTGACGACAGCAGTCCTGAATACGATCATATAGCTAACATGTTATACTTTATGGAAACCCTTCCACTACAATTAAAAGGAGGAGCAATGATGTTCTCTCCATTTCTGATGTCTTGTGCGTTCAGGGTTTTCATGAAATACCGATATGATTATAATTTCACCTCCGAACACGACAGGATTTTAGCCAGGAAGATTGCATATAATATAGCGCATGATATTCAATTGTTTGATGTAAGGAAACGTTCCTCTAATAACCTTTTGTTTGATTTTTTACATAAAAACAAAGAAAAGATCCTCTTATTAATTAATAGAGGGTTTACCCGGGGTATGGGGGAAGTGACAAATGATGAATTGAAAGAGTCGCTGGAGATTAATACGTCGATTGGTATCGATGGGAATGCAACAAAATTTCTAAAATTAATGATGCTTAATCGTTATGCTGAAATGAATATGTTAACGAAGGAATAGTTATGGATAATAAGAACACAACGTCTAAAGTAATTAAAATACTTACCAGGAATGGGCTTAAAAATTTTGTTATTGTATTTTTTCTTTCAGTTATTTCGTCCGCATTGTTATCAATTACTCCGGTTTACATATCATCAATTACTGAACGTTTAACAAATAACGACCCTCACGGGAGCCAGATGATTTATATTATCGGAGCCATGTATGTCGTCACACTTGGAATACAAAAGTGTTTGCAATTTCTTTCAGTGTACTGCCAGAGTCATTTACGAATTGATGCTATAATAAATATATCGCGTGCTTATCTTCAATCATTATACGAAAAAGAAAGAACGCTGGCCCCTGATGAAAATACAGGGGATATTAGTCATAAATTGAATCAGGCGACTAATGATATCTATGTCATTATCAGATTGCTTGCTACAAATTTATTCCCCTCTGTCCTACAGGTTCTTATATCTGTTGTCTTTATATTCAGGTCAGGAGATGTTTTTACCTCGGTATTGTTTTTACTGTATTCCATTGTTTTTATTTTTGTTAACACTTATTTCAGTAAGAGAATTTTAAAAAGCAAAAGAGTTTTACTTGATAGCGGACGAAAAACCTATAGCCTTATAACTGATAGCGTTAAAAATATATCACTCGTCAGGAGCATGAATACCTTTGATTTTTTCTTTAGTAGATTTCGAACTACTTTAGAGAACGACAGGAATTCGCAACAGGACTACTGGCATTTAAATATCAAAAGTCAAATCGCCTCCGGCATTCTTAATTTAATTATTTTTGGCGTTGTATTTTTTAAGGTATTAAATGATACGGTAAATGGTTTCGTTCCTCTCAGTCATTTTATACTGATTACATCTTACATTATTCTTTTTATTACTCCTCTTGAAGGTCTGGCCCAGTCATTGATTGAGTTAAAAGAGGCGAGTTCTAACCTCAATGAATTTCTTAAAAATCTTAATCATGTAGGCGAAAGTAAAAACCCGGTCAGAATGGACGGTGAAATTGATATCTTTGCCAAAGATGTCGAATATACATATAATGGTCGAAATGAGCAGCAAAATTTCAAACTTGGTCCTGTGAATCTGAAATTAAAATCAGGATTGTTTTACAGTTTAACCGGGGAGAACGGGTCTGGAAAAACGACTTTTATAAAAATATTAACCAGACAATTAAAGAGTTACCATGGTGAATTGACGATAGGTAATAAAGATTACCAGTCTATCCTGAACGATGATTTCTATAATATTGTATCGTATGTGTCCCAGGATGATTATATTTTTATGGATACACTGAGATTTAACCTTATGATTGCCAACCCCAAAGCAACAGAAGAACAAATGCTTCAAGCTCTTGAGTTGTCGGGATTGAACAACACTAAAGACACCAATATACTTAACAGATCAATCGCTGACGGTGGCGTAGACTTTTCCGGCGGGCAAAGGCAAAAACTGTCGCTTGCTCGTTTATTACTGCGCAGTCCTAAAATCATCATACTTGATGAAGTGTCATCTTCTATGGATATAAAGACGGAAGAGCATTGTTTTCGCACTATCAGGAGCAAATTCCCTGATGCTACAATTATTAACATTACTCATCGACCTACCTCATTAATATTGTCCGATGAAATCATTGTGTTCCAGGACGGTAAGATAGTTGAGTCAGGTTCAGTTGATGAGCTGATGAATACAGGACATTATATTTCAGCGCTGATGAGAAAGTATGCCTCGGAAAAAGTATAAAAGAAGAGTCTTGATTCAATTTTGAAATAATTCTGGCCGCTACTGCGGCCTTTTAAGTTGTTTATTGGAAGTCCATTATCGGTGTGACACTATCTCAAACGTCGCCAGGCGGCGGCTATCATTGAATCCCAGGCGCTTGACCAGCTGCGTCTGGGATTCCCTGTGCGTCTTTTAGATACAAGGGAAGAGGGGGGGAGGCAGAACCAGTCAAAACAGCAGCCGGCTGCGCCGGGCGACGGCGCCATTTACCCGCAGTACTCCATTCAACTTCAGCTGGCGCCACCATGACGCTGACGCGTCATTCTTTGCCATAGGAAAATATTACAACTTTGCTGTTACAGCATTAGTGCAATTAATGCGTTTTATGTTAAATATCAATTGGTTACATTGATGTTAGCATATAACGGGGAGCATTTCAGCCATATTCTTGTACCTGGCGCAGACCATTTTGGAATACTTAATGATCTTGCAGATCCAGAAGGCAGGCAACTGAAAGCATTTATGAGTCTGATCTGATTTTAGAAAAACAGGGAGTATAACTGCTCCCCGTATTTTTCATAAAAACAATAGAGAACTCAGACAGATATATCATTAGCGTGGTTTTTTACATCATTGACCGTCAAACCCCAACATCTGCTGGCGCCTTTCTAACATCAATGCGGAGCAGAAGCTCAAACTTGATTTTCAGTATGACACATGTCATACTGCATTTTAATCGATGGCGAATATGCCATTTACGCAAACCACCATCTTAGTGAGGCGAAGCGCGAAAGCGGGTGAGCCGAAGGAGAATCAAAATGACCACATCAATTTCTGAAGTATTCGGGCGTATCAACGCAGAAGGCAACGTAGACATTCTGTATGTAGGGGACGGTTCACTAGTGACTCGCCTTGATGCTGACGCCTACCCTGTAAACTCCGATCTCAGCGTCCGTTATGACCACGCTGAAGGGATCGTATTAACCCAGGAAGACGCCCGGAATATCGGTATCGATATCGAATAATCCAGGACCCCGGCAACCAGCCGGGGTTTCCCATAATGGAGACACCATGTCACGCGAAATTTCCCGTAACCCGTCGTTTACTCCCTCCCCTAAGCTCCGCGCCCACCTGAATGAGCATCGCGAAGGGGTGACTGAGCGCCTGAACAACCTTTTCGACCGTTATGATCACCTGGTTCGTTCCTGTGCAATCCCCCTTGAACCCGCGGAGAAACAGGTACTACTGAATGTCCTGTCTGGCTCTTTCGTTGAGCCATCTTTTATCGAATGTCTCGCTCAGGAGGTTCTCGATTCCGACGATTATGCAGAGGGTACGCCGGCAGCAATTAGTCTGTACGAAAAATGCAAAGCAAATGCCTATCCTGCGCTGCTTGCCACCATCGAAAGGCTTGGGTTTTAGAATGACTGACAATCTCAAACTGTTTCAACGCCTGACAAACAGCAGAATGATGATTAGCGATGTAAGAGAATGCCTGAAAATGCCGCAATCTGATTTTCTCACAATGCTGTGCGAAGGCGCAGAATCATATTTGGAGAAACCTGTTAGCCGGGTTGAATTTTCTTTTCTTGCAGAGATAACCCAGAAATCTGCGTATTCATATTTTGCATCGCCTGATGCCAAAGATTACAGAAACCTGTCTGATGATATGAGGATTGCCATGATATGGCGCGTGTCATCTAAATGCGATCCGCAAATCAGTTCGCAGCCCCCCAACAAAAAAGCCTCATACAGAATTTACAGGCTGAAGCGTTCTGGTTGTGTGGTGCATTTTACAATCGCTGAACTGGCAGAAAAATACAGGGCCGCAAAGAAAGGTACACTGAGATTTAAACGCGGTGAGCACTGGCCCGACGTATATCTGAGCGATTTTGTTGAGAGTAGTAATCGTGCCCAATTTAACAGAAACAAATTTTACCTCGTTAATGGTGAAAAAATGTCTCTTTCTGAGGCGTCAAAAGCTCTCGGATATAAACATCCGTCAGCATTGTCGCAAAAGATGAAATCAAAAAACATCCAGGAAGGCACCGACATTTCTCAGCTCATACATAAAGAGAGAAATTGGTATCTCGTCAATGGTGAAGAACTCACTCTTGTTAAGGCATCAAAGGCTCTCGGGTATACGAATCCGTCAACTTTGTCGAAAAAATTGGCAGTAAAAAATATCCAGAATGGTGCAGACATTTCTCACCTCACATACGAACGGAGGTCAAAAAGGCGCAAGAATGACAAGCCGGAGTGACGCTTTAGCCTACATCTCAGGAGATAAAATTGAATGCCTGAAATGCGGAAAAAAATTCCAGGTACTCGGCAGGCATTTAAAGAAAATCCACGGCATGACCCCCGCAGAGTACCGAGACAGATTTAACATCCCCTCTGAAACACCACTGGCTGGGGCGGCATACAGACAATTTCACCGGGATAAGATGAGCAGGATGATCAGTGAAGGGGTTGTCACCCACTGGCATCTCAGTGATGCCATCAAGAAGGCGGCTTCATCGGGTCGAGGAGAAAGACGAGATTTCGATATTAACGAGCAAAAAGAGAGAATGAGGGAAAACTCTCATTACAAAGAGAGAACTCTCCCTCAGGGCAGTAAAAGAGCGGACGGCAGAGACGCAGATAAATTAAGGGAGTATCAGCGGGCCTGCCGCGCAATGAAAAAAGGCGACAACTCTTTAATGATTAAATTCAGGGAAAAGTACCCCAAAGGTGAATCGTGGTGAGTCCATCCATGCAGGTTAAATCTGAAAATATTATCTTCATGGATAAAATTAACCATAAATGGATGATTATTATGAATTAATGCTAATGTATGCGTACATTAGCATTAATTTGTTCTTGCTAAACGTTCACTATTTTCGTTTCTCTAAACCCCCCCTCTATACAGCACGCACCCTGACCGGCGGAGCATCTATACTTTCAGTCTGCCCAGAGGAGGTGTGTATGTGCGGACGTTTTTCTCAGTCAATGACCCGGGAAGATTATCTTTCTCTCCTTGCCGATGAAGCCGATCGAGATATTGCCTACGACCCCGAACCAATCGGTCGCTTCAACGTGGCACCTGGTACACGGGTTTTATTGCTGAGCGAACGTGACGAACAGCTGCACCTCGATCCCGTTCACTGGGGGTATGCGCCTGGGTGGTGGGATAAGGCGCCGTTGATTAATGCCAGGGTGGAAACGGCAGCATCGAGCAGGATGTTTAAGGCGTTATGGCAGCATGGCCGGGCGATTTGTTTTGCTGACGGCTGGTTTGAGTGGGTGAAGGAAGGCGATAAGAAGCAACCCTACTTCATACACCGCAAAGATGGCCAGCCAATATTTATGGCCGCAATCGGCAGTACACTCTTTGAGTGCGGTGACGAAGCGGAAGGCTTTTTAATTGTTACGTCGGCGGCCGATAAAGGTCTGGTCGACATCCACGACCGGCGCCCGTTGGTTCTGGTACCGGAAGCCGCCCGGGAATGGATGCGTCAGGACGTTAGTGGGAAAGAGGCTGAAGAGATTGCTGCCGAGGGAGCGGTATCTGCGGATCATTTCATCTGGCATCCTGTGACGCGCGCTGTAGGGAATGTGAAAAACCAGGGAGCGGAGCTCATCGCGCCAGCCGGATAAATACGCAAAATGTGAGCGTTAAAAAATGATTTATCACACACCGCGTTAAGCCTTCTGATTACCGTCGGTGAAACAGGGAACAGATATAACCGATTGATATCAAAACCATGATTTACATTAATCAGTAACTTTGTTATACAAAGAAAGGGAATTTATATCTCTACGGGGAAAAGATGAGAACACATTATGATAACCTCAAGGTGTCGAAAGATGCCCCTGTAGAGGTAATACAAGCTGCTTACCGGACACTGGCAAAGAAATACCATCCGGATATAAATAAAAATAACCCAGAAGCAGTCCGGATCATGCAAATTATTAATACCTCATACGAAGTATTAATTGATCCTCTGAAAAGAAAAGAACATGACCGCTGGATTATAAAAGAAACTTGGAAGGAAAGAGCTGAGGCCACATTAGCACAAAATTCGGAAACAAATACCAACGTTCAAGCACCTGTTAAAACGACAACAAAAAGAAAAACGAAATCATTATTGACAATAATGGGTATTATATTATTTCCTTTATTTTCAATGTTTAGATCTTTTGCAGGCCTGTGTGTGATAGGATTTATTGCGTACGCAATAATTAATAATCTGAATGTAGGAGGTACTTCTTCAAATAAAACAGAGACTGTAAACAACACTTCACCTTTAAAACAAGATCCTTTAACAAACAATAACGATATTTGTGATTCGTCCGTGCAACAACAACAATGGCCTACTTTTCCAACCGTTTTATCTGAAAAAGATCGTCGTAGTGGGTTGTCCTCACTTAGATTAGATAATACTCAAAATAATGAAGGGTTACGAGTCCGATTAACATTGGATAATGCATACGTCAAAAATGATTTTATACGTGAAGTCTTCGTTCCCGCAGGGAGTCAAATGACTCTCGAACACGTCCCATCTGGAATATATAGAGTCAAAACACAAAACATTAAAAATGGATGTGCACAAATATCTGAACCAATCAATATGATTGAAAGACAAACTTCAACAGGAATAGAGTACAGCGACAACTCCTTAACGTTTTATCCTGTGGTCAATGGTAATACACATTTTCTGTCATTGTCGGCTTCTCAGTTTTAGAATAATTAGGCTCAGCAGGAACATTACAGCGTCCATACCGCTTCAAATGTCTGTAGTGTTCTCTCCATCTTAATAACCACGTTGACTGGTACCGGAGGGAATTGTCTATGCGGTTCCGGCGCGCGTATCACGCCTGCTGGCGCAGGCAGGATTTCCGTCACTCAGTCAACAGCTGAGTGAGTTGAAATAGTTCCGGGTACGGGTAAAAGTAACTTTTACCAGGATAAACACAGGGCGAAGTCATCGCACCTGTGTTTAGTCTATTTCACAAATTTCCACACGCCTGGAGGAACTTTGTCATACAGTTTCCCCATTGTCAGCTCCGCCAGACGATGATCGACAGCAGCGTTGAAATGTTCAAGTTCCGATTCTGAAAGCGAATATTTATTTTTTTCAATAACCTTTTCCAGTGTTTCCCCTGAAGTACAGCGCCTCAATCGTAAAACCCATTCATTTTTAGTCATTTTTTCTCTGCAGGTTCTGTGTACTGTTTGAAATTCTAATATCCGAAATAGTAAAGTAAGTCATCAGCGGGTTATTCGTTGATGGGCACTAATTCTATTAAAGAACTTGTAAATACTAAAGCACAATAGTGCTGAAATACCATATATCCAGAGAATGGGCATTTCGTTATAAAAGCGCGTCATTTGTCCTGATGAGTCAGCTGCTTCCCTGACCATAGTTAAAGAACCATCAAGGAACGCATCAAATGGTGCCATCACTACGTATATGAAAAAAGCATTTAATATATACATCATTTTCCCTGACAGATCATAACCATCAAGAGTGGAAAACTGAGATATGAAGATGACCCAGGTTGAAAAAACCAGCAAACACAGGAGCATATATGTCGTGACACATATGGAGACAGTCTTAAATTCTTTCATAATAACTTCCTTTTATTAATCATAAGCGCTTAACCAGAACTCACCATGCTTGAAACATAATCTATTATAAAAAAGGGAGCAAAGCCAGACTTGTAAAATAATCTGACTGTACTCCGCAGAATATCTGCGATGTAACTATGATGGGTATGGGAATTCAGCTATCACTGAAGACGCCTGCTTTTCCTCTCATTAAAGAAACGGCAGTGATTACACACACGACGGCAAACAGCAGCGATACGACGGTGCTGAACATCATTCTTTCTCCTGTTTATTATCCATTTTTGCTGACGAATTCACTGATGGTCAGTCCGGACTCGCGGATTTTATCCGAAATCTCCCTGAACTGCTCTTTCCAGCCATTTTTCAGATTTCTTTGTGACGCTATTTTGCAGGCGACGCTGTAGGGCGTGCGCCCCAGTTTCTCGGCCAGCCAGAACAAATGCGTACCGATTTCCTTATCCGGTACCGAATCAAGTGCATCCTGCAGGAACACTTCTTCCTCTTCACTCCAGGCATCGCCGGCATGTGGAAAGCGGGGATCGGTGATGCGCTCCTTTTTCTCTGCCGGTGGCTTACCGCCTGCCGGTGTTGTGGATTTCTTCATGCTGACCCGGGCTTTTATGGCGCCAACGGCAGCGACCGCACGGACCAGATCCTCGCGTTCTGCCCGCGTCAGCAGACTATCCTCACAGATCAGGGTGTTCAGATTATCGATCAGGGTGTTCAGCCGGGTTTCAGTGACTTTCATGGTTCAGCTCTTGTTCCTTGTAGTGGGTGGGATCGGTCCCGGCTCTCATCCACCAGGACGGAGATCGTCAGCCGGGGTTTTGCGACGCGTGCTACGTGGCCTGCTGAAGATAACGGACTCATGTCCCCTCTCCCGCACCGGCGTCGTCCCACACCATCACCGTGGCCAGATGCTCCGCCACCTCCCGCCCCGTGTAGCTGGCCAGGATAGCCAGCGCCGGGTTGGCCGCTTCACGGGACAGCGGACTGCAGAACCCGAATCCATCCGTCATCAGGAGCCACTGCAGACGTTCAGTCCAGCGCTCGCCGGGTTTGCGTACCGGCGAAAATACAATCTCCGTCAGCTGCTCGCGGTTGCAGTACAGCTGTCGCTGCTCCAGTTCATCCAACAGGCTGTTCAGCTCGCGCCGGTCAGCGTCTTCCTGATCCATCAGCGGCCAGCGGATGCAGTGCCACTGCAGCTCCTGCGCCTGGTCGCCCGTGAACCCCGCGCGGGCCAGCAGGTCGGCCAGCGCGGCCTGCGTGTCTTCCTCGTATGTGGCAGCCGTGAGCGGGAACGTCTCCGGACTGTCGCGCAGAACGTGCAGCAGGCGCGCCGGTGCCGGCAGCATCCGCAGGGACGCTTCAGGCCTGACCACGGCCAGGCGAATATCCTCAGTCAGCCCGGTGATCCCCTCCGCCTGCAGCGCGGCGTCCAGCTGGCGGTACCAGGTGCCGGTCAGGTCCGCCGGCGCGGTATCGCCCGGTGTACCCTCCTCCGGCGCAGCGCTCTCATTAATCTGCACCCGGACCGCAATCCCCGCATCGTGGCAGGCCTGCAGCCAGGTGGCGACCTGCAGGGGATCGCCCGCCAGGCGCGTCAGCTGTCCGGCTGTGTTCCACAGCTGCAGGCAGGTGGTGCCGTCAAGACGGATCACGTAGTCGCCCCGGCACGCCAGGTGCCAGCGATCGTCCAGCTCCACCGGCCGGTGGTCAGCCTCATCTGCCTGGACAGGCGGGACCAGGGGCAGAACCCGGACTGCCGTCGCGCGCTGCTCCGCCAGGACGCGCGCCTGTTCGTCAGCGAGAAGCGGGGCGGCCAGCGCCCGGCCGGCGTCCGTCAGCTCGACGGCCAGCTGCAGGTTCGGGGCACGCAGGGTGCGCAGCCAGCCCGCAGCTTCCATGCGCCGGCAGGAGGCGCGCAGGTTCGGCCCGTACACCGGGGCATCCCCGCCCTGCTCCAGCACCCGCTCAATATCCCGTGTCGCCACCGGTCCCGGACGTTTCGCATCGAGGGCGGCCAGCACAATCAGCACCCGGCGCTGCAGCGGCGATGGTCGGCGCGCATGAGTCATTACTTGTCAGCCTCCGGCCAGATGAGCTTTCTGAGGCGCAGATGATCGGCGTCTATGAGTTCTTGCCTCTTTATGGCATTCATCGAGGCATAGCCATTAATGGCCAGTTCATACCAGAAGCCCAGAACGGTGGCGGCCTCGGTCGATGCAGTCATGTAAGCCAGGCCCTCGCTGTCCAGTTTACATTCCCGGATACGTTGTTCCGCAAACCGGGTCAGCTGCTCATAGCTGAGAGAAAACGTCATTTCCTGATCCATCCTGCACGCTCCGTCTGATAATGTACGGTGAAGTAAAAAATCATATCCAAGCTGATTGTCTACCAAATGAGTAAATATCATATCAGATATGATATTATGGATTTTGATTAATATCACATCAAGTATGATTTAATGCGTATGGTTTAATTATCATATCCTTTGCCGGTTTCCCGCCGCGCAGATCCGATTTCTGGCTTAGCCGGAGATTTAAATTTCATCGGTACTGACAGGACGTTAAACAAAGGTATTATCGGTCGGTTCTGTTTTCAAATGTTATGCCGCAAACCAGCTGCCCATGCCGTCAATACAGATGCGCCTGCGTGGCTTTTCAGGGAGATAAAGTTATGGCCGATCCAGTCATTCTGCAGACCGATGTGGTCAGGCAGCATACGGTTCCCCGTTTTTTACTGAAGCATTTCAGTACGCCGGGAAAGGGAAAGCGCCAGCGTTTATACGCCTTTGACAAGGCTGCCGGACGCGCCTATGCCACCACGCCGGATGATGCGACCGTCCGCAACACGTTCTACAACCTCGATACTCACCCGGAACAGACCAGTCTTGAGCCGCTGCTGGGGATTTACGAGCACCACGCGGCACCGGTAATTGCAGCCCTGCTGGCGCACAGGGATATTCGCCGGCTGACAGAAGACGAACGCTACAGGCTGGCCGTGTTTGTTGCCGTGCAGCGCGCACGAACCTTTGGCGAACTGGAGCGAATCTCAGGCATGATTTCGGTGCTCACCGATAAGATGGAGGCCATCGGCTCGACTAAAGAGCAGGCCTTGGAAACCCTGGGTCTGTCGCACGGGGGGGAGATCAGAGACGTTTTTCTGCGACAACTTGTCCAGCAGGTGTCACATATTGATCACCTGCTGGAGAAAGACTGGTACCTCCTGGAAACTGCACCAGGACATCCGTTCTACGTGTCAGACAATCCGGTGGTAATGAAGAACAGCAATGACTTCGGTCCGTACGGTAATCTCGGTCTGGCCGTTCGCGGGATACAGATTTACCTTCCCCTATCATCGACGCTGATGCTGGCCATGTATTGCCCCTCCATCCGTGAACAGATGGTTCGTCAAAAGCAGCATCTTCACAATCTGCTTGCCAGAGCGTCGCATCTTATCCCCCGTCACATTCGGCCTTTTGAAAGACTGGAACATATCCGGAGGTATACGGACTATCTTCTGATGCCGCTTACCCCGGATCATGTCACGCATTATAACGCCCTGCAGGTGGAGTTCGCAGAGCAGTATGTGTTCTGCGGTGAAAAGGATTTCTCTCTGGTTGAGAGAATGCTGGCCGATAGTGAACGCTACCGGACAGGCCCGCGGTTTACGTTGTAGGGTTACGCCTGGCGTTTGCTAGCATGTTCCACAGGCAAGAAAAGCACCCACGCAAAAGCGGCAGTGGCCACAGGGACCACCGCCGTAAGGGGATGGTGAATATCTGTTGACATTCGCCATCCGTTCGTGTAGCGTTGCTGCTCTTACTTATATAGAGTAAACTTTCGGCAGATGGTTGCAGCCATTTTACCGATACTCCTGAGCAACAAACTCTTTACTGGCGTGAACCAGAATGGCGAAAGAGCATATTTCGCCATGAAAAAGGCCTTAAGCCAGGGCACTACAGCCCAGACCACCGCAGCACAGAGTCCCACGTAAGCCACAAGAAGGCAAATACAGAGACAGGCGCTCCAGTATTGCTTCTGTCCGATGTGCCCCCAGGCACTGACGGAAAGGTTTTTCGCTGTGGTGTAAATCGTCCAGACAAAATGGATTTCAGTCTGGAATGGGAATAGAACCGTTCCCACGGTGTCGAACAAGTTTTTCATAGAACCCTCCAGGGTAAGTATTTACAAAAGTAACTGTCTTGATTCTGGTCATCTCAATAACCTCGTTTTTAAATCAAAAGGCACCCGGCGCCTCACACACGTGAACGCTGTTGATACCGTATAGAATGTTTTCTCTTTCTGCTCTGCTATGATGTGTTCATTCGCATCCTCCTGTTTGTCATACTTATTTTAAGCTCGTCTCGTGTGCTCCCCGGGAAAAAAATCCAAAAAAATCCGGGCCGGACTGGTGATGACCAGTCTGGCGGGAAATAAACGGATTGATTGGGGTGGTGCGGGACGGAACGATACTATGAGGTTAGAATACAGGAAAAAATCGATTTTGTCAAGCAATATAATATCCCATTATAAACTATACATTGTATGGCCTGTCCACGTTTAGCAAAAAGTGCTATTCATTCCGTCCTCTGTACATTCATTTTCACCCGCAACGGGGCGACCAGGCGAATGCTTTTTTCAGGTTTTTGCCCCCTGCCCCCTCAGAGTACAGCCACGAACAGATGGGTGGCGGTGCCCTGCCTGCGACCGGGAAACGGTCCTTCCGCCGTTCCGGCTGACAGCCGGCATTTACGGCCGCTCCGGCTGAAGGCCGACTTGAGGGATTTGGATGCCTCCCGCAGCGCATCCTCAATCCCGGTGTTCAGGCTGAGCATCACCACCGTCCCTCCCGGGCGACGGGCGATCTCTGCGAAACTCTCTCCGCCGGTAACGTAGCGACTACGTCGTCCTTTCATTGCACCCTCCTGATGATGCAGTTGTGCCCACAGACCCTGGTCCGTTACAGTAAGTTGTTTTCCACCACGCTGAGCAGCGCCTGAGCGACCTCCGGGAGCTAGGTGGGATTGTGCTCTTCTTCCACGCCGTTGGTGTAAAGGTGAAGCTCACACATCCCGTCCACAAAACGGAAGGCCTGGTCCCACCTGTCGGGTTAGGCGCTGATCAGGGCGCTGTAGCCGGGGTCGGCGGTAAAGAGGCGGCTTTTAAGCTCGGGGAAAGGGATGTTCCACATCTGGGTGGCGTAATTTTCCGGGAGGCTCAACGCAACGCGCCATGCGCCGAAGGCGTAGTCTTCAGGGCGGTAGATACGCACCGTGATGCCATCCTGCGTCCAGCTGTAGCCGGAGAGGGCCGGAAGCTTTTTCAGGGCCCGGATGGCCTCGATATCCTGGTAAAAGCGGTGTCTCTTTTCCCTCAGCCGGGAGTAGAAAATCCTGTTCCAGGCCCGGTCGATGGTTTCCCTGTCCCGGCCGGCGATCTCGGCAAACAGGGAAAAGGTCAGGGAGATCCCGCGATGATGTATGTTTTCTGTTCGCCTTTATCTCTGAGATCCGAAAACTCCCGGAGTCGGATCTTTGCCAGTGAACCTCTCAATAGAGAAGTATGGATAACGCTAAGATGCTATTTAGCCCAATCAACCTCGTTGAGGTAAAAGCCTGCGGTTGTTCTTCCCGGCGTAGAGCCGGGGAAAACAACCGCTACACGACTGTCTCACAAAGCAGGACTGAATATGTGGTGTGGATGAAGGGTCCGCTACAGTTGGAGCTCAGAACTTCCGTTTTTGTCTGACAGGGAAACGCTACTATGGGCAGCCGGAACGGATATTTTGTTATCACTGAATGGCTCGCCTGGAAACAACAACTCCCTGATGCTGCAATCGGCGTCATTACTGGATCGTGAGAATGAACCCGGTGAAGGTACATAGTGATTGTAATACGTTGCGCCTTCGCATAGCGGGCCGAATACCCACATGTGTGCCCCTGGCTTCAGGGCGGAAGGCCGTCCGCCAGCTCGTACGTCGACGTAGCTCCTCCCTGACGTCTTAATCGTTAATAACCCTTTCCTGGCCATCTTTTTCACCAGGGTCGGCATATCCAGACCCGGCTTCTCCGAGCGGATTAAGGCCTGAATGACATGGTCGTATCGACGATGTATGGCCACATCCGGATGTAGTGGTTTCACCACGCCAGCGTGAATGAGCGCCAGCAACTCCTGGTGACGCTCTTTTTGTGGTCCGGCTACCAGTCTGTTTATCACCGGGGCATAGCGCGTATAGAAAAGTGCTTTGGAACTGTCAGACAGCCCGCTGTCGTCCATCAGGATACGTAACTGATGGCGGCAGTTTCGCCATACTTCATTCGCCGCTTTTACCGGGCTGTGGGTCACGCCGGTGATGCTTTCATTAAGATCTTCAGCCATTTCATTAACCAACCAGGTTACATAGCTTTCCGGGGGTACTTCCTGGGATAAGGATGCGGCCAGGAGGTATTCTTCATTAAATTCGCCATACCGGGAAACTGCATTCTGCATAATACCGTTGATCTCAGTCCAGCTCTCAGCCTTCCGAAGCGCCTCCCTGAAGCGTACGGCTTTATCCGCTCCGACGTCTTTCATGAGGTGAATGCTGTAGTACGCTGCCTGCATTTCAGCGCGGATAAGAGGAAGCACCTGATGTTCGAAGTTAATGCCGGTTGGCAGTTTGTCCTTTAATCGCTGCACTCTGTCAGTACGAAAAATGACTGCATCGCGGGTAATATTTCCCCCGAGAGTCAGTGATTCCGGGCGGCAGCGGAACGGTAAACCGCTTCTGGAGGTCAGGAAGATCTCAGGCTCTTTGCCTGACGGAATATATTCAGGTATGCCGCCAGAACGCGGGCTGAAACGGCCACCTCGCCCTGTCGTCCAGTCCGCAATGGTATCGATGGCGGTAAGCCCCATTCCCTGCAGTAACACGGATTCCCCGGCCGCAATGTATTCAGACGTCTCCCCCGCTCCCTGGCCGTGGCCGGTAGTCAGGTAGACGGCATCAACGTGTAGAATTTCTTCATTACTCAGGGAAACCATGAATTTCTTATCAGTAACCTGATCAATATCGACAGCCGCAGCAGGAATATGGCGAATCGTTACCTCGGGGCCGGCTTGCGACACTATATGATCATACGCCCACTGCAAATATTCGCCTAACCAACTCCTGGGCAAAAAATCCCAGCTGCATAAGCGGCGATTTTCATGGGTATACCAAAAATCAGGCAAAGACTTATGCTGCCTACACCATTCAATAAACGTACAGACCGGCCGGGACTCTTCGCTTGCCGCCAGCATATTTTCATCCGGAAAGAGCGTGATCTGCCCGGCTACCGTATTTAACATTTTGTATTCAGGCAGCGAAGGGGAATGGACGCCAGCACCGGGTTGTTGAGGGTCAATAATTGATATCACCAGAGGAATGTCATACTTAGTCGCGTAGTGTGTCAGGCGTTCAAGCACGACCAGCCCGCGAGGCCCTCCTCCAACAATCCCGATATGCAGAATAGCGTTATGTTGCTTTTTCATGGTTACCACCTTGAGGTCTCAGCAAAAAAACCAGGAGCAGTGAAAGCATTTCCGGAGGCGATCGCCTGCTGGCAAAGGTATTTACCCAGAGCAAGATCGAGCACGCCCAATCCAAACGGGCTGAAGATGGTCGGCTTATCCTGGTGTATCGGGAATCTACCGGTCATGAGCCCGGCAAGCGTTCCGTCGATAAACTTCCGATGCCGGACGCGTTGCTCCGCAAGGTGGGGGGAAGTAGAGGCTTTTAGACAATGCTCAACGTCATCACAGATGTTATGTGACGCAAGGATCACTTCAGGTGCGATATCCCTGAGCGAAATGTTAAGTACCTTCTGATGTGGTTTAAACGGCGTCTCCACATAAGGCGAACCGGCTGTGGTGGCAAAAACCACAATATCGCACGCGAGGACGTCCTCCAGGGAGGTCGCGCCGCTATGCTGTCCGCTAGCGCGGAGGTGGTTTACGAGGTTACGTGCTGAATCAGCATGCTGATCGTATACGGCAACGATGTTAACCATCCATTCCTGCTGGACAAAAAAATCGCTGATGGTTCTCGCGATCACGCCGGCGCCGACAAAACCGATTGAAGGGACTGTGCGTGACTGCCCGTTCATCCAGTACGCCCCAAGTACAGCAGACGCCGCCGTGCGGTAAGCACTGATAAGCGAGCTTTCCAGACAGGCATAGGGATACCCTGTGGCCAGTGAATTAAGGATCAGAACGGCAGAGGCGCGCTGCAGGTTATGCTCAACATTTCCTGGAAAACTGGCAATCCATTTTATGCCGGCGGTTTCTTCCGGGTAGATAGCGGCAGGAAGGGCGATAATCCGGTTTGATGCGGAATCCTTGAACCGGAGAAAATAACTGTCGGGGTTTTCGGTATTCCCGTTGTCATGATGAAGATAGGTGTTCTTCACGATTTCTGTGACGACGGCATGATGCTTACTCAGGTGTTCGGCAATAAACTCACCGCCGATGATGTGAAAGTCAGCCATGTTCATTCTCCTTCCACGCGGGTGACGGTTTCATTAAGCAGGCTGAAAACCCTGGAAGGGTCCTCGAGCACCGCTTTCATCCCGTCAAATCGTGCGTTGACCCATTCGTCGTTATAAATGGAATCCAGGTAACGCTCGCCTGTATCCGGAGAGATCACCACGCAGGTCGCATCGTTATTGAGTTGTCGAGCCATCGCGCAGAAACCAGCAAGCACAGTACCGGTCGAGCCGCCGGCGAGCACACCATTTGTCCTTGCCAGCCAGCGGCACATACCCACGGCAGCGCGCTCATCAACCAGCAAACGATCGTGAAGGTGAGCGCTGTTAAAAATGGGCGGCATCTGGCTAGAGCCCAGGCCAGGAATAAATCGTTTCCCCGGAGGCTGACCAAACCCCCCATGTCAGGGTAGTTGTCGCCTCTAACTGAAATAAATCCAGGGGGCTGGAGAAGCTGTTCATGGGAAGCTAT
>OFRN01000125.1_pt1 | contig 23621 bp, 29 predicted proteins | sample 1541701 | NCBI WGS metagenome assembly OFRN01 (sample SAMEA4413046, study PRJEB24355) | metagenome | biome: human; feature: gut; material: faeces | place: United Kingdom | collected 2010 | reverse complement strand
TCAAGGACAATCGGAATAGCATACGGAAAGAAGTTCTGCACCTTATAAAATTTGTCAAAAAAACTGTTGCCATTCCAAGACAATCAACCAAACTCTAACAGAATTTGAAGTATATCAAGAATATTGGGAACCACTAAAAAAAGTGACTTCAACTTATGCATCCTTTGATAAAGACAATCTCTACTATGATTTCCCCTCAGTATCAGGATTTAGTTCAATGAACAATAAAAAATATTTACTAATGTTAACGAGATTAGGGTACTCAACAAGTAACGTCCGTGCTAAACGGAATGGTGGTACAGTTATTACGGATATTTTGCTAAGCAACCAATACCAAGTATTCCTAATCAAGAAATCCAGCATCAAGCGACTAGCGGTGTAAAGATTATAGAAAGCGAAGTGAGTTAAACCTCAGATATTGCTTCTTTTTCATTTGACGTTCTAGAAGTAACAAAAGATGAGTTACTTTATGTTTATTTTCCCGTCAACTTGGCCAATAATTTGCACTATGTGACCAATTTGGAAAGTCGACAATTTGATCCCTGCTGGCATCAAATTGATGCTCAAACGAAAGAATTGTTGCTAGGTTGGGAAGAAAATCAAGTAGTTCGTGATTTCTCATTAAATTTTATTATGATTGATTACTATAATTTGGCGACATCAATGCAACGGTTCCCGAATTATGGTATGGACATAGATTCATTCAAACAGAAAAGCTTTTCTGGAGAAATTCAAAATGAGGAAAGCAATAATCTTGTTATACCTATTCTCTATGAACCAGGTTAGGTTTTTACTGTGGACGGGGAAGAGTATCCTTACAAAGTAGCTTTTGACGATTTGATTCAATTGTCTAACTTACCAAAAGATAGTAATATGAAAATTGCTGGAGAATTTTTCGCACCAGGATTCTTGGTAGGCTTGGTAATCTCTAGTATTGCAACTGGGTGCTTTTTATTTTTACTTTTTCTGGATTATATCAAGAAAACAGAGGATATTCCTTAGGAAAATCACAATCTAAATCTTCCCTAGAAACTATAGAATGACAAGGGGGATATAAGCAAATTCCTAAATGATTAAATAGGGTGCGTTACTAGTTAGCTCCATAGTAAGATTTTTTCAAAATTTTCTTGAGGTTGGATCAAAAAGGGCTCTTTTCAATTAGATTAAAGACACTCATACAAAATAGAGAAACGAACTTATAATCGCGTTCGTTTCCCTATTTAATTTATTATGACCATAAACCAATTTGAATTTAGAAAGCACCTTCTTTCTTTAATAAAAAGTACTACTCGTAATCTGTCAGGATTGATAAGACTTTTTATATTAGCTAAATAAAGAATGGATATATTGATTAGCATTCTTAAATTCAACTGTATCGATCAGTGTACCTTGTACAATCAATCTCGTTACAGCAGCCAAATCTCCGCATGTAACAAGAGTGATCATATTTTTATTAGGAATATCATCAATGACTTCGACTCTTGATGGATCCACTTTTTCTTTAAAGGACACTTGGTAAATATAAATATTCTTTAAGTCTGTTACATATATTTTTTCTTTTAGAGAAATAAACTCTAATGGGGAAAATAAAATAGTTTTATCTTTAGCACTATGACTTGCTAAAGCGTAATTTCGTTTTCCCATCTGCTGATCTGGTTTCATTGTTCCAGCCCCAGAAAGGAGCGAGGTGTTGTCCAATCCGTTGTATATTGGTAAAGATAATTTTACATTGTGTATAGCGATACCACCTATTATAGGCAAATCATTATTCTTGAATTGTGCTTTTAATACTAACTCATTTGATATAGATTCAACAGAATCAAAATCAAAGTTTCCTTTCCTTTTCAGATTGTCTTCCAAATCTTTCTGTGAATAATTTGCTATGTCATATTGTGGACTTGTTTATTCAGTAAGTAAGATCGAATTTGGAAATTAAATATTAAAACTAAGCCTATAAGAAAAAGGCTAATTAGAAGTAAATTTAAAGAAAGATGCTTGATTTTTTTCATCATTTTTAGATTCCTAGAAATGGAGCAGGATCTACGAATCCAGACCAATTTGAGCTAGTCGCTATTCCAAAATGCAAATGAACTCCGGTTGAATTTCCTGTAGTTCCCATGGTACCGATGGTCTGTCCAGCACTCACTGATTGGCCTGGTGTAGCAATATAATTACTTAGGTGAAGGTAATATGAATAGTAACCATCTCCGTGATCAATAATAATGTAATTACCTGCGGATCCATCAAATGACGCCTGCACTACAGTTCCTGATCTTGATGCCATGATAGGCGTTGAAGAAGTTCCACCCATATCTATACCATTGTGAAAAGATCCAGAAAATCCAGTAGGATCAGCTCTTCCCCCAAATGGACTTGTGACGATAATGTTGGCTACGGGTGCGCCCCAACCAGAAGAACTAGGACTTTGAATCTGAGTATTATCGGAAGAACTATTGTTGTCTTGGTACTCATTTTGATTAACTGAGTTCGAATCTTGCTCCGAAGTTTCATCTGGTATCTGTTCTTCTTTCTGTGTATCAGTATTTTCTTGACCTATTCCTATGTCATTGGTATCGGCTAGTTGTGATACATCTTTTTCCTGATCTTTTATAATAGATGCGGCTTCTGCCTCTTGAGCTTTTAAAATAGCCGCAGCTTCTGCTTCTTTTCTCTTTTCCTCTGCTATAGCTTTAAGCTCCTCCTCCCTTCTTTTTTCAGCTTCTTGTTTTTGATTTTCAAATTTTGCTTTTTCGGATTGCTCTGTCGCCAAAGAAGCGGATATCTCATTGATTTTTATACTTTGAGTTAATTTGGCTTCTATAAGGTCATTTTCTTTCTCTTCGAGAGATCGAGTTTCTTTTTCCGCATCTGTAACTTTTTTCTCAGCTTCTTTTTTTAATTCATCTAAATTTTCTTTATCATCTATCTGGGCCTGCATAATCTCATTACTAGCAGAAATAAGCTTAGTCATACCAATGGCTGCTGTGACTGCATCTGATAATGATTCGGCATTTACCATGACAGATATTATAGAGTCACTTTTTTGATTTACTTGTGCATTCCTAGCCTGCTCTTCGATAAGTTTATTCCTAAGGCGTATTCTTTCCTCAAGAGCAGTAATTTTCTGATTAATCTCGGTAAGTTTCTTCTCAGATGTGTTTTTTTCCACTAGCACTTTTTTATATTCTTTTTCTAGCTGAGTTATTTTGTTATCTAAATCAGTAAGATAATTTTCAGCTGATTCTTTATTTTTTACAATCGCTTCAATTTTATCATCTTTTTCTTTGATTTTTTCCTCTATAGTCTGTGCTTTAGCTAAGAGACCATTACTAAAAAATAGCGAAAACACAATGACAGAGGTAGATATAAATGTTTTTTTCAAATTGATTTTTCACTTCCCTTATTTTATTTGTGAAGAAACATTTTACATAATATTCCCCTCTCTATTTTATCGTTGCTACAGGTTCTACTAGGAATTGAAATTGGAATTACTATACAAAAAGTAATAGGATCCATATGCTATATTTCAATTTAATAGACAGCTTCAAAATAACTAAAACTTATGGAGATTTTATGGAGCATATACATACCTACATAAAATTCACACAACTGTAAAGTATGATATCAAAAGTTAATACAGGAGAACGAATTTAGTGAATAAAACATTGAGACTCATGAAACCTTGGGACTATTTCATTATTACTGCGGTCATTATGGCATCATTCGTACCATATTTACTATTTGATACTAATAATGATGAAAATAATAATAGGGAAAGTACAGATGTAATTGCAGTTGTTAAAATAGATGGAGAAGTTGTAGACAAATTTAACTTATCACAAGTTAATGAGTCTTTTGAAAAAACATATTACCCTCAAAAAGGGAAATACAATATTATTGAAGTAGCTCCTGGAAAAATCAGGGTAAAAGAAGATAATAGTCCTGATCAAATTGCTGTTCGTACAGGCTGGATTAGTAGACCAGGGGAAATGAGTATATGTCTGCCTCATAAATTGATTGTTGAAATTTTAGGAGTAGAGGAGAATCCTTTAATTTATTAGTATGAACTAATAAGTACCACGAATCCTATTATAGAGACATGGACGGAGTAATCTAAGGAAAGACCGTTAACTAAAATCGCTAAAACCTGTTTACATTATTCTTCATTTAAGGTGGTTACGGAATTTTGCATATAGAAAGCCATATTAGAGCTAACGAGTTTATAAAATATTAATAGGGATGGTAGGTGTCATTACAGTGGATAATACTTATTTAACAGATGTGTTTAATCAATATAAATTACGCGAAAATTTACTGTATCAAACTTGGTTTATCAAAAGTGAAAAACGTTTGAAAGCGTTTAAAAAAGTTAGGAAATACGTACAAGTACTTATCAAACATGTCAATAACGGAACGTTCCCAACAGATTTTAAAAATTCAGCCCTAGAGGACATAATGAATGTAATTGCAGAACAAACAGAAATTTTTAAAGGAGCCAAGCATGCATTTATGTGGAAACCTAAATTGAGAATTCCGGATATTTATGAAAATAGGGAAAATCAGTTAGCTTTTTCACTTTGTCTTGATCAAATTCTTAAAGCTAATCAAGAAATTAAAATGTTATTTGCTGTAAATATTCTAGCAGAAAAGAAAATCAGAGGGCTTGGTCCAGCTGTCGCAAACATTTTATATTTTCTAGAACCTACCATTTTCCCTCCTTTTAACACAGCTATTGTAAATGGATATAATTATCTTACGGGCTCGAAAATTCGCTTAGGTAAATGGGAGGACTATTTTAAACTCCGTGATGGTATGATTGAACTCAACTGCTTAGGAGGACTTTTTTCGAAAGATTTGGGTGCTATCTCAGCTTTTTTATTTGATATTGGGAAACTAAATTATATTGTTCGCGAAAATGAAGAAGAGTATGTCAGAATTTCAGAAAGTAACACCCAGAAATTAATAAAACAGAAGTTGGAAAAAGAGGATGGCAAAAATGTGCACCAAAAAATCCAATATATCTTAGCTACTTTAGGTAATGAGATAGGTTATCATGCTTGGATTGCCTCAAACGATCATAATAGAATTGTAGATGGGAATCGCTTAGGAGATGTGTCTATACCTCTATTACCAGAAACAATCTATCAATTACCAAATCCGTTAAGTAGGACGATTGGTTTGATTGATGTTATTTGGTTTTCAAAAAATGGGGAACCAATATGTGCTTTTGAGGTTGAAAAATCGACGTCAATAATTTCTGGGATGAATCGAATGGATGATTTGTATTCGATTCATCAAGAAAATTTGATGATGTATATTGTCTCACCGGATCAACGTGAAGAGGAGATACGAGCACAATTTAATAGACCACATTATATGCGTAATCAAAATTTGCATGATCACTTACGATACATTCTATTTACAGATTTAGAGAAACATGCTAATTTTATGAAGAAATTTGGCAAAGATTTTACAATTTTAGCCCCGATATCTCATTATCCAAGTGGTGAACTAGTTCGGTAGTTATTCTGGACAAAGAAGTTGAAATTAATACGGTTAATTGTAGTATAAATAAGCATTTGGGCAGAATTGGAAATCAATCTTCCCTTTTTTTACGAGTAGCTTCCACATTTATAATGGCGCTCATTGCTATTGAATGTCTTAGCAACGTCCAGAAGAAAATCATCATATTAATGCTGCCCATGCTTCCATTTTAGTAACTTTTCGTTGAAGAAAATTGCGGATAGAGTGAATACTATCTATTCATAACCTAGAAATGTTATCTAAAAAGGTATTTTCCTTATATTCATCGAAGATAATGGTTCTATTTGCACTTAAAAAAGAAACAATAAATCTTACTTCTAGAATCCCCTGGTGTATGGACTACCCTATACACCAGGGTATGTTATGTACTCTTGGTGGAATGCAACGAGTGGATGGAATGATGAGGATCATTTTCTTTGGTGTCAGAAATACATAAAGAAAGATTATAAACCACGCATGCCTTATTCGTTTTATAAAGAGTAAAGTTAGACTAAATATTTTGAGAGAATCAATTCTATTCTGAACCATGAATTTAGTGAATTTTAAAGGGACTGTGACATAAGTCCATAGAAGAAAACCGCAAGAAATGACGAGAAAGCGTTCATTTCTTGCGGTTTTTTGGGTAAAATAAAAAGGAGCACCGGTTCCCGCCAATGCACCATCATTTAATCCTGAAAGGACTAAACAAAATGTATACTAATTATAACATGAATCAACTCACTTTGGATCTATCTACTTCATTTTCTCCAAAAGAAAATCATGTCGCCGTTTTTATCCATGAACTGGTCGAAGCGCTTCAGATTAATGACCCCTATCTTTTTGGTCGACCAAGAGAATATGATTTAGGTGCCATGATGAAGGTGGTTCTTTTTGCGTATACGCGAGAAACCTTTACAAGTCGCAAGATTGAACGCTTAGCTGAAGAAAACCTATATGCTCGCTGGTTGACGCAAGAACGGGTTCCGACTTATCGAACTATCGCCCGTTTTTGTGTATCCAACGATGTACAGGAGTTGACCAATAAAGGTTTAGATCAGTTGACAGAGTATCTGCGTGCACGGAATCTGATTGATGATGCGTTGTTTATTGACGGGACCAAAATCTTGGCGGATGCGAATAAATACAGCTTTGTCTGGAAGAAAAATACGATCCGGTTCGATCAAATGAATCGCGAAAAATTGCTTACTATGATGACGGAACTAAAAGAAGCATATGCCCTGAAACAGATTCCCGAAGGGACGACCTTGACCGTAGACATGATAGATGAACTGTTAACACGGATGGAACTGCGTCTGGATGAACTAGAAAATGAAGTTGAGGCAACGAAACGTCTTTCGCCAAATCCAGCGAAACAACAACGGCGAACGTTGAAAAGCCAAGTACGCAAACTAAATGCAAAGTGAGAAAAACTTCTGGAACATCAAACGCAGTTTTCTATTTATGGGACTAGAAACAGTTATTCAAAAACCGATCATGATGCGACATTTATGCGCGTAAAAGAAGACCACATGAAAAATGGCCAACTTAAACCTGCGTATAACCTGCAGATCGCTACATGTAATCAATTTGTGCTCGGCTACGATGTCTTTCAAAACCCAACAGACACTAAAACACTGAAACCATTACTGGAAAAAATGAAGACTGCACAAAAGTCCCCTCATTATTTGGTCGCCGATGCAGGTTATGGTTCAGAAAGCAATTACCGCTATATAGAAGATGAACTTCCTCAGCATACTGCACTGATTCCTTATGGAACGATGTTTAAAGAACAAAGTAAGAAATGGCAGACAGATGACCGGAAAGTAATGAATTGGGTTTACGAGCCCAATGAGGACTTTTACATCGACCCCAAAGGGGTACGATTCAATTTTCATGCCTACCGTCAACGAACAGATGCGGATGGCTTTGTCCGAGATTTTAAAGAATACCAAGCAGAAAAAACGGATGCGAACCAAGCGCTCATTCCTGAAGCCTTAACCCCAAAGGGGAATCGTAGAAAGATCACTGTAAATCCGTCTTGGGAGTATCATAAAGAAAAACAAAAAGAACGGTTATCAACGCCTGACATTCAAAAAATATATGGGCGGAGAAAAGTCGACGTGGAAACAGTCTTCGGATTTATGCAGGCTTGTTCGGGCTTCACTCGCTACACGGTTCGAGGCTTAGAGAAAGTCAGAAAACAGACGGGTTTACTCATTACGGCAATCAATATGATGAAATTGACAAAAATAGGAACTTGAACTACTCAAAATGAATAAAAAAACAAGAAGCACTCGAAAAATCTCATGATTTCCAAGTGCTCCTTGTTTTTTGGAGAGCGTAACTAGGTAACTTATGTCACGCCTCCTTTAACTTATTTTAACCTTGACTTCAAATCGCTTAGTTCACTACTTAAGATATCATTTTGCTCTTTTAAATTTTCAAGATCCTGTTTCAATTGTTCGTCATCTTTTTCATTATGCGATCCTGAGTGCATACCCCTCATCATAAATATCATCATTATCGGACATAATAAAAGTAATAACCACTGCATTGTCATCGCTCCTTAACTAAGTTCTTTAGAGTAGCAACTTCTTCTTTTAATTGCTCAGTTTGGATTTTTAAACTTGCTATATCATTTTCGGAACCAGTGTGTTTTGAATGATCTTCTCCATGCATATGATGATGCCCAGCATGTCCGTGCCCTTTATGCATAAACATCATTGAGATAGGGCAAATTAGTAGTAATAGTAGTGGTAAGAGATTAAGTAATGCTTCCATGTAAATCTTCCTCCTTAGATTTTTTGAGATAGATGTAAGTTAATATAGAGCCAATTAATAGGACTATGGACAGGACTTGAGCCATTCTCAAGTTTGCTGTTAGCATTAAACTGTCGGTCCGTAATCCTTCAATCCAGAATCTCCCGACGGAATATAGTGAAACATAAATTAAAAATATTTGCCCAAAGAACATTCTATTTCTAGACACCAGAAGCAAAATAATGAGTACTCCTATATTCCATAAAGACTCATATAAAAAAGTCGGATGATGGTAGGCCCCATCAATATACATTTGATCAATTATGAAAGATGGGAGTTTCAGAGATTGCAGGAACTCTATGTCTACAATTTCTCCATAGGCCTCTTGATTCATAAAATTTCCCCATCGTCCAATGATTTGTCCAATTACTATACTGGGAGCAACTACGTCAGCAACATTCCAAAAAGAAAGATTTTTCTTCTTGCAATAAATAACCCCTGTCAATACAGCACCAATTAATCCACCATGTATTGCTAGACCACCTTCCCAAATTTTTAAGATACTTAAAGGATCATCAATGTACAAAGGTAATTCAAAAAGTACATAGTATAATCTGGCCGATATAATAGAAACTGGCAATCCATATAACAACAGATCAACAATTGTATCCTCAGGCAATGCCGCACGCTTTGCTCTTCTATTAGCAACAAAATATCCGATTATGATCCCAAACACTATGAAAATGGCATACCAATAAATAGTAAATGGACCAAACGAAATAAATACTCTGTCGTAGGGTTCTCTCAAATTCTTCCCTCCTTCCTAATGAACTTGTTTTGACTATAGCAGGCTATTATGGAAATTTTATGTAGACTTTTTGACAGATACATTGGTACACATTTTCTACACAAGTTTTTTTATCATTATATTAAAAGGAGTGATCTAATATAAATATTAATTTAATGAAAAAAAGCATGCTATTTCTATTATTTTTTGTCTTTGCTTTATCCCTCGCGATTACATTGACAAGCAACTTCCCTGGTTTGCTCAAAATCAATTTATTCTTTCAAAGCGATATAAATTTTCAAAACTGGAGTAGATCTCAAGTTAATCAAGATTTTAGAAATTTAATGGGCTATTTAAATAATCCTTTTCAAAAAGAATTGGTTTTTGATAATCTATACGTCTCAGATCGCGGTATAAACCATTTTAAAGATGTTAAATTTTTGTTCCAGCTTAACTATTCATTGCTTCTTTCTACGAGTAGCGTTCTTTTATACCTAAACAGGAAAAAATTAGTAACGCGTGATCAAGTCAGAGAAATCACTAGTTTAATCAAGTGGATGATAATATCAGTCTGTGTAATGGCACTTCTGTTTTTTGATAAAGCATTTGTGCTTTTTCATCAAGTATTTTTTGACAATGATGATTGGATGTTTGACTATCGTACAGATCCAATTATCAGTTTTTTACCGGAAACATTTTTCTTTTTATGCTTTTTATTAATTGTAACTATAAGTGTTTCTACTTTGACAACAATTCATCATTTGTTTAATAAAGAAGAACGTACTTTATGAATAGCCTAAGGAGGGATGGTCTTGGTCGAACACAAAATACAGGTATCGAATTCAGAGTTAGATGTTTTAAAGTTTATCTGGAGATATGAACCGGTAACATGTGGTTTAATAACACATGGAATGCAAGAGCGTAATAGTTGGCATCCCTCCACAACAAAAACGTTAATAAGAAGGTTGTTAGATAAAAATGTGATCACGTTTAACACTTCAAAAAACCAAAGATACTACACTTCACTGATTAAGAAGCAAGAATTTTTAGAAACCGAAATACAAAGGTTACTTTCTGGAATGGATGAAGGTTGTATCTCAGAAGTAAGCTACTATTTAAACGGATTGGTTAAACGTTCTGACACGGAGGAATTCAATGATTTCAAAATATAATCTTTATGGAATGACTTGTGCAGTTTGCGCAACAACAATAGAGAAAAAAATTCATGAGTTGGATGGAGTATATTTCGCTAAAGTTAACTTAACAACTGAGGTTCTAAAATTGGAATATGATGAAGGTGTTTTGTCTAATCATACAGTTATAACAGCTATTCAAGACATTGGTTATGACGCTGAGATTCGAAAAAAAACTGAGATAAAGGTATTTGGAATAAGTGGAATGACTTGTGTGTCCTGCGCTAACAAAATTGAAAATGTAGTTAAATCAATGACTTATGTCAAATATGCCAACGTAAATTTTGAAGCAGAAAAACTCTCGGTAATATCAACTGACCCTTCAGCGGTTGCAAAAATAAGTGATGTTGTCAAAATTCTTGGATATCAGCTATATGCTCTTTCTGAAGATGAGGAACAAGTAATATATAAAACAAAAGAACAAGAGCAACAGCAACAGAAGCTAAGGCGAAGATTTATCACGTCAATGCTATTTACAATTCCTATTATATATGTTGCTAGTGCAAATATACTTGAGTTACCCCTATTTGAAATAATTGATCCTACGACAAACCCTAGTTTTTTTTCGATGACGCAATTAATACTTACCGCTCCGGTTATATTGGCCAATAAAGACTATTATAAAATTGGATTTTCCTCACTCATGAAAAAACATCCGAAAATGGACACATTAATTGCTTTAGGTACAAGTATTGCTTTGTTATACGGCATCTTTGCAACAATACAGATTATATTGGGAAATTATCTCTATACAAAAGAGCTCTACTTTGGAGCATCAGCAGTGATATTAACGTTAATCAGACTAGAGAAATACCTAGAGTTGGTGACGAAAGATAAGACATCTGAAGCAATACAAAAATTAATGAGGATGACTCCCAAAACAGCGAAAACTATCAGACATAATAAGGAACAGACTGTTCCTATTGAATCAGTTTTAGTAGGAGATGTGATCATAGCAAAACCAGGAGAGCGTTTGCCACTGGATGGTATTGTAATAAGTGGTAAGTCTTTAGTTGATGAATCTATGCCTACAGGTGAAAATCTTCCTGTTGAAAAGAAAGCTAATGACCGAGTAATAGGACCCAGTAAAAATAAAAATGGCGTAATAAGATATGAAACAACTCATATTGGTAAAGACACCACTTTAGCTCAAATAAGCAAACTAGTGGATGATGCACAATCTTCGAAAGCTCCAATCGAAAAACTGGCTGATATCATTTCAAGTTACTTTGTATATATCATTATTGTAGTTGCGATTGGATCTAGTCTACTTTGGGTGCTATCTGGACAAAGTATTTCGTTTTCATTCTCAGTCTTAATTTCAGTTTTAGTTATAACATGTCCTTGTGCATTCGGTTTAGCTACACGGACAGCTATTATGGTCGGTATGGGAAAAGGCGCTGAAAATGGTATCTTAATTAAAAGTGGTGAAGCTTTAGAAACAACTCATCACGTAAAAACAATATTATTCGATAAAACTGGTACGATTACAAAAGGAAAACCTGTGGTAACAGATATAATACTTGCAGAAAATATGGATAGAAACTTTCTCTTGTTTTTAGCGGCCTCTGCTGAAAAAGCATCCGAGCATCCGCTTGGGGAGGCAATTGTAAAAGAAGCCGAAATCGTGGGGATTGATCTGGTTGAACCTAGTATATTCGAATCTTTCTCTGGATTGGGCGTTAATGCTATATTGAAAGGTACCGAAGTAAGTTTAGGAAATGAAGAGTTCTTTAAGCAGTTGAATATAGACATTAGTAAATTTAAGTTAATTTCAGATAATTTAGTATCTAAAGGAAAGACACCAGTGTATATTGCAAATGATCGTATCTTTCTCGGAATAATTGCGATTGAAGACACTATAAAGCCAGCAAGTGCATTAGCAATTCAAAAGTTGAATAAACTTGGCCTCAATGTGGTTATGCTCACGGGTGATAATAAACTTACTGCACAGGCAATAGCTAATCAAGTTGGGATCACCAACGTTATTAGTGAGGTATTACCTCAAGAAAAGGCCTACTATGTTAAAATGTTGTAGTCAAAAGAACATAGGGTTGCAATGGTAGGTAATGGGATAAACGATGCACTTGCCCTCGCTCAAGCGGATATAGGTTTTGTGATGGGTTCTGGTACTGATATAGCGATGGAATCTGCGGATATAATATTGATGAACGACGATCTGCAATTGCTAATGTCCACGATTGATTTAAGCAAAAAAACAATTTGGAATATAAAGTCAAATTTGTACTGGGCATTTGCTTATAACATGTTAAGTATTCCAATAGCGATGGGTGTTTTGAACATTTTTTGGAGGCCTTTATTAAGCCCGTTAATTGCAGGAGTTGCTATGAGTTTTAGCTCAATAACAGTACTTTTAAATTCACTTCGCTTAAAAAACTTCAAAGTCAAATAGGAAAGGTGATTGTCTTATGACTGAACATTTACAGCCCTTATTTATTAGTGGAATGGCTTGTCTAGGATGCGCCGGAGAAATTAAGTATGCATTAGAAAAGAATCCCTCAATTTCTGTTAGGAAAGTAAATCTCGAAGAAGGTTTAGTAACTATTGCAACAAAGACAGATTTATCAATTAGCGTTATTAATCAATTGTTGAAAAATACGAATTATAAGGCATTATAAGTTTGGTGAATCATCACATTAAATATGTGAATTCTTATGGTAAGAAAGTTCCTCTATATTCTACTTTTTTCAAATTGAGATATATAGAAAAACCAGTTTTTTAAATTTATTCACTGCTTTTTGTGCATAAGTATATGTTGAATCCAATGGACGGATTTCTGAGAGGCATTTCATGTTTTTTTGAACTCAAAAATCCTTTGGAATCCCAATGTAGGTTTTTGGTATTAGTTGAAATGGATTTTCACTTGGTAGTAGAGGAGGGTAGAGAGGATTGTGAAATTCTTATGTAGAACAATTATTTATTTGAATAGGAGGAAGAACTATCCAAAATAGCAGTTCTAAACTTATATTTCATATTAGGATGCTTATCGAATATCATCATAGCACTTCTACCTGTTAGGATATTCATGAAACTCGAAACCTATGTTTTGGGCGCGATACTTAGCGATATATGTCCATGATATGCAATCATACACTAAACAAATCAATCTGTATCTATCCTATATTTAAAAGCTCTAAAACAAACTCTATACATGGTTTCTCCATAAATTTTCCTTATGATACTTGTAAGACAATTCTTAAAAGATTGATTAGATTAGTAAATCCAATATAGGCGACTTTTTTAAGAAAGAAGGAATTTTATGATGAAATATTTGCAAATAGTGGTTATTGACGGAATGAATTGCTCAAGGTGTGCATCAAAAGTAAGAAATGCTTTGGAAGCAGAGCCAACAGTCAGTGTAAAAATAGTTGATTTGGCTAGAGGTACAGTTACTTTCGATGCTGATTCAAAATTAACTTTAACATTCTTAAATCAACTACTAAAAAATACAAAGTATACTGTAACTAGGGATATATCTATATAAGTATAAGTATATGTGGGGGAATCAACACAAAATCTCCACATATTTTTTTTATGGTAACTACATAATAGATATGGGAGATGATGGGTTGAAGAATAATAAATATATTTGGTTATCAGCAACAATATCAATGTTGACCCTAGGCGGTGTTTTCATATTGATTCAACAGCAGAACAAGGAGGAGCATGCTGAAGTTGTCTTTCAAGAAGAACAACGACAAATCTCAAGTAGAATGTCCAATATGATGGGGGATAATCAAGAAGCTGATTTGAAGGTAGTACACCAAACGGAGAGACAACTATTGATTCCCCCTGTTCTTGAACCATCTTCAAAAAGCAAAGAAAATGTGATATATGATATAGTTGCTCAAAACGGAGAAGTTCAAATAATGGATGGAGAAAAAACTGAAACATTAGGCTATAACGGGGATTTTTTAGGACCAGTTATTAGACTGAAAAAAGGTCAAAAAGTTACTATCAATACAAACAATAATCTTGATGCTAGCACATCTTTTCATTGGCACGGTTTGAAAGTAGCTTCTGATGCAGATGGAGGTCCACATCAGATTATAGAAGCAGGACAGAAAAAAAGTGTAACATTCGAGGTTGATCAAGAAGCTTCTACACTCTGGTTTCATCCCCATCCGGAAGGAGAAACAGCATCTCAAGTTTATAAGGGTTTAGCAGGTTTGATGTATATTGATGATGACAACTCAAAATCATTAGATTTACCTTCCAAATATGGTGTCGACGACATTCCCTTGATTGTGCAAGATAAATCTTTCAGCTCCACTAATCAAATTAACTATGAAAATGATTTTAACTCTGATGGAACAAAAGGGGAGACGTTGCTTACTAATGGCACTATCAATCCATATATTGAGATAAAAAACCGATGGATGAGGTATAGAATTGTTAATGGATCTAATTCAAGAAACTTCACTTTTACTTTGGATAAAGATGAATCATTCTACCAAATTGCTACAGATGGTGGTTTTCTGAATACTTCTGTTAAACTTAGTAAACTACTTTTAGCCCCCGGGGAAAGGGCAGAAATATTAGTGGATACTCAGAATTATAAAAAAGGTGAGGTAATTCATTTACTAGCAAATAATTTGGTTGCCTTGACAATGAGAATTGAGAATACGATAGAAAACAAAGAGTTTACTCCCTCTGATAGTCTAAATACTATTAGTACTTTAGATGAAAAGAAATTGGAAGATTTAGCAAGACAAAGTATTAATTTAAGAGGAATGTCTCACATGGTAAACATCAACAATAAGCAATTTGATATGGAAAGAATAGATTTATATAAAAAATTAGGTACTCAAGAGATTTGGGAAGTTAACAATATTAGTAGTATGATGGGAGGCATGATTCATCCGTTCCATATCCATGGTGTTCAGTTTCAAATTTTATCTAGAGATGGAAATCAGCCCGCACTAAACGAGCAAGGATGGAAAGATACTGTGCTGGTAAATCCGGATGAAACAGTAGAACTTCTTGTGAAATTCGACCGTGAAGGTATTTTCATGTATCATTGTCATATATTAGAACATGAAGAGTATGGAATGATGGGACAAATGGAAATTAAATAGAAAATAATTTAAGAAGGATGATTGTCTATGAAAATTCTTATTGTGGACGATGAAGAAAAAATATTAGAAATTATTGATGCCTATCTAGTTGCTAATCATTATTCAGTTTATAAAGCAATAAGTGGCGCAATGGCATTGGAAAAGTTCGAGAAAAATAATCCTGATTTAGTTGTGTTAGATTTAATGCTTCCGGATACTGATGGATTGACTGTGTGTAGAAAAATCAGAGAAGTATCAAATGTACCAATTATAATGTTAACAGCTAAGTCTGATGAGGATGATATTCTTACTGGTCTCAAGTTAGGTGCCGATGACTATATGATTAAACCATTTAGTCCCAAAGAATTAGTTGCGAGAATACAAACTGTATTGCGCAGAACTGAGACCTTATCAAATCCTAATAAGCTTTCTTCAAGTAATGGGGAATTGATAGTATATCCTGAAAGTCGCCAAGTTTATCTACATCAAGTGGAATTAAACCTCACAACAACTGAATTTGATATTCTACACGCCCTAATATCCACACCTAATAAAGTCTTTTCTCGTAGTGATTTGATAGAGAAAGTTAAGGGAATAGAATTTGATGGACTAGATAGGAGCATCGATTCTCATATAAAAAACTTAAGACATAAAATTGAGAATGATGCTAAATCACCTATGTATATTTTGACAGTCCATGGTACAGGATATAGATTTGGTGGCCACTAATGAGAAAAAGAACGATAAAAACTCAATTAGTTCTTTCCTTTTTAGCAATCGCAACATTAATAATAGGATCGATTAGTTTAGTCGCATTAAGTTTGACGAACAATCATTTTAGTAAATACGTAGAAGAGCGACAAGAAGATTTGTTGAATCAGTATGTATATACAATTGATTTATTGTGGTTAAATAGTGGAGAAACATGGAACAGCGAGGAACTTGCAGCACTTTCTGAGAAAGCATTAGAAAATAATATTTATTTTTCTATAGAAGACGAACAAGGCAACATGGTTTGGGAACTTAAAGGAAAAAATTTGAAGTCAGCACAGGACAAACTGAAAAAAAATGCCTTGAAAGTTTCTGAGAAAAAAAGTGTGAAACTAGACGAAACAATAGAAGCGAAAAAGAAGTTAATTAATGATGGAAACGAGTTTGGAAAAGTAACGTTTTATTATTTCGGACCTTTTGCTTATACTGAGCACGATGCCTTGTTTATCTCCAGTATGAAACAAAGTTTAATGTATGTTGCTATTGCAGCTCTTCTTGTATCATTTATACTTGCTTCGTGGATCTCTGCTAGATTAGGATTACCACTAAAGCATGTAAGCGACTTTACACATAAATTAACCCGTGGGGAATATGCTGATAAAATCCCACAAGAAACTTCAATTATTGAAATTAATTCCTTGATTGATTCCCTAAATGATTTAAGTAATCAGTTGGAGAAACAGCATGGACTTCGAAAAAGATTAACTACTGATATTTCACATGAATTAAGAACTCCATTAGCTACCCTTAAAGGCAATGTGGAAGGAATGATTGACGGAGTCTGGAAAATAACTCCCGAGCGCCTACAATCTTGTTATGATGAAATAGATCGTCTAACTCGTTTAATTGGAAATATAGAAGTAATCAACAAAATTGAAGCAAAATATGATCATTTAAATAAAACTGAGTTTAACATATATAAGTTGATTGAATCCGTTATTGAAAATTTCGCCAGCAAAATTGAGTCAAAAAACCTTCATGTTGAAATCCAAGGGGATAACATCAATATATCTGCAGATAAAGATAAAATGAACCAAGTTGTTATCAATCTTTTGAATAATGCTATTAAATTTACGCAAAAGGAGGGAACCATTAAGTTTTCTATAAGTAAAAATAAAGACCATGTTCTTTTAATTGTTGAAGACAACGGCATCGGTATAGAAAAAGATCAGCAACTTCATATTTTTGATAGATTTTATATGGCTGACCCCTCCAGAAGTAGAGCTTTAGGGGGGCAAGGTATCGGATTAGCTATTGTAAAGAGCGTTGTTGAAGCGCATAAAGGTAGTATAACTGTAAAAAGTAAATTAGGTCTAGGAACTAAATTTGTTATAAAGTTACCATTTCAATAAAGGAGGAGAGTTATTTGTTTCAAAAACAGATAAAAATTGCTAAACTAGTATGTGAATGTTGGGCAAAAAAAATATTTTTTCAACTGATTTCGATAGATAGTGTCGAAAAAGTTCATTTAGATATCTTATCAAATTCTGTAGTAATCTTTTCTAAGAAGGACTTATCAATAGCTACAATTAAAAAAGAAGTTTTTGGATTACAAATTTATGAGATGACCTAAATGTGATTAATTAAAGGAGGATGAAGACAGTGAAAAAGATGATAAAATTAGTATTTGCAAGTCTTGGAATTATTGTATTTTTAGGAGCGTGTAGCAATCAAAGTGAATCGAATAATTCTAAAAGCACAAACGAGGAATCGACTTCTACAGCGTCTAGTGAAATGAATAGTATGGAGGGAATGAATCACGAAGGTATGGTTCCTTCTTCAATGAAAGATGCTGCGAACCCTAAATTCCCGGTGGGAAGTAATGTTATACTGCTAGGCGATCATATGGAAGGGATGAAAGGTGCAAATGCTCAAGTTGTAGGGGCCTTTGATACTACAATGTATGAAGTAAGCTATGAGCCAAAAACTGGGGGACCAATGGTTAACAATCATCGATGGGTAGTACAAGAAGAGTTAAAAAATACTGAGACTGTAGCAAATGAGGGCGATACTGTTATCTTGAATGCCGATCACATGGATGGGATGATGGGAGCTGAAGCAAAAGTAGATAAATCTATTACAGGAACTGTTTACGTTGTTAATTACACTCCAACCGATGGTCAAGAAGAAGTTAAGAATCATATGTGGGTAACTGAAGATGAGATGGAATATGACGAAAATAATGAGTAATTTTATATACTAAACCAATAAGCTGGTACATGGCCTTCGTATTCTCAACATGAGGAATATGAGCTCTTTGTTAATAAGGACTGATGAGTTGTGCAAAATCAAATCTGGGTCAGAACGAACCTCATTCTGGCTCAGATTTTTGGCTCTTCGACATTTAGTGCTGGTAGAGAGACAACTGAAAATTTAGGGCTCTTTGTCAAATGATGTTGGTAAAGAGAAATCTTAGAATAATTGGAGATCAAGTGGATCAGTTCCTCTTGATCTTTTTTAGTTGAAAATCAATGCGTTGCCATGACGAATCATGATGCGCAATTTGAAATTATAAAAGCTACGAAAGCCATATGCATTTCGTTTTAACACTTTGATATGGTTGTTCAGACATTCAAGTGGGCCATTTGAATAACTTTGTTGTAAAGCATTTTTGATTTGTGGCAGAAATTTCTGGAACGTTCTCAAGGTCGTCTGATAGCCTTCGGGAAGCATGATATTATTGGTAAGTAGTTCTTCAAACGATACGTAGTCTCGTTCCTTTACAGCGTAAAGAAAGTCTTGATATAACTGATAGCCTACACGCAAAGCAGGGCTCCCTTTCAGTAAGCGATCCACAATATCGGTCTCTGTTAAATGAGCTTTGAAGCCAGGTCGCCAAAGGCGTCGAGTATAATCAAGCTTGCGTTCATCTTTTTGAAGAAGTTTCCAGTATCTTTTTAATTGCTTACCTAATTGATAGTGTTTTTGTTCTTTGCTTTTTAATAGTTGGTTCGTTTCTTTGATTCGATGATTGCGAAAGGTACGACCAATATGTTGGACGATGTGAAACCGGTCAATAATCAGCTGTGCTTTTGGAAACAGCTTTTTAACGAGCGATACATAAGGAGCGTACATATCAATCACGATCCATTCGACCGCTTCACGAATTTCTCGTGAAAAATGACTAAAATAACGTTTTAAAAAAGGCAGTTGTCGGTTCTCGACAATGTCCAATAAGCGCTGTGTTTGTCCATCCATCATGATGAAACTCATAGCACCTGAAACACCCCGAACTGATTTGAATTCATCAAAACAAAGTACCTTAGGTAACGGTGTCCGAAAAGGATTCAACGGACGATAAAATCGCTTCATAATACGGTAAACAGAAGAGACCGATAGATTTTTCTGAGCGGCGATCTCTGTCATTGAGGTATTTTTTTCAGACGAGTCACGACAGACCAGCGGACTTTCTCACTGATGAAATAATGTTTTTTCGCAACAGAAGTATCTGCGACAAAGGTCCGCTGACAAGCTTTGCATTTGAAGCGTTGCTTTTTCAATTCGAGGTAGGTACGGTATTCAGAAACATCGTTCATTAACAACCGGACGGTTGTTGTACCCCAACGCACAATATCTGAAGCAATCTGGTGTTTACAGTGGATGCATTCTTGGGCTGTATAAATCAAGTTTCCACGATAAATATGACAGATTTGCCCTTTGTATTTTTCTTTTGTGAGACAATTTTCGTTAAAAGTAACTGATAAGTCTAGAATATCTAATGTTTCTTTGATAAGGTGAGTGTAAGACATCTTGATTCCTCCTTTTGGGTTGGTTCGCCAAATTAATTCTAAAGGATTTCAAGGTGTCTTTTCTATATGTTTTGGAAAATAAAAAAGATGCTGGTGTCATCCACCAACATCAAAAAGTATAGAGCCTTTAAATAATATAATTGACGAATATAGCCGATTGGCTAAATTAAAAAATATTAATATAACTTTGAGTAATAATGATAAAATACGTTTCAGATTTAAAATGGAAAATCTACCACATCTTTTAGGGTTGCAGCATATAAAGGATATTCCTTTATTTTATAAATACAGTGAAAAGCAAATATATGCTAGTGAGTTATTAAAAGAAATAAAGCGTGGATCAATAACACAAAATGAAATAGATTCTAGCGAATTATTTAAAAAAATTTATGATAATAGAATTCAGTATATTAATTATGAGTATATTTCTAATTTACTTATAAATGGTAATGTCTCAAGCTTTGATTCTCAGAAAATTAAATTTTTTGATACTAAATTAGAAAAAATTGATTATATAATCTGGGACAATTTAAATGAGGGGTATAATCACTTAGGAATAGGGTTCTCTATAAAAGATAATTTAGGGCATCCAAACACTTTCTTCTACCGCAATAATAAAGATTATGTTGAAAATCAGGAATTACATAATAAATTGACCTTAAATGTCGAGAATCCTCAAAATAGTAAAACAGAATTATTTAAAATTTACTGGGAAAATGTCTCTGATTCATTAATTGGTACTACTCATTATAAAAAATTAGAAAAGCATACTGATAAAATAGGATGCGATGTAAAAGACCTTACAGAAGACATAATTCATTCATTGAATTCAGAAGAGCACGATAAGGAATTTATAATAAAAGAATTTAATTTACTTCAGATGGACAAAGCTCAAAAAATATACGAACCATATTTTTTGGATAAATATTCTGAATTTAAGTGGAATAATAAAGAAAAGCTATTTATTATAAAAGCTATTAAGGATAAAAATGAAGACTTATTACCCCATGAGGTGTCTGTATTATTAAATGATTTTAGGCAAAAAACAATAATTTAATTCTTCCTTATATATAAGTAACCTTATAATGTAATAAATAAATCTTCAAATGATTTATGCTTTTTTTAAATTTAAATTCAATAAAGTCTTGCTAATATAATCATTAGAAAGAGTATAATTAAAAAGCAGTTCTCTTTTTTGTTTAAGAGAACTGTTTTTTTGTTGGAGATATTCATTTTCGAAATTAAGAATAAGCAGTCCGCATTTTAAGAAATAAGAATTTAGATGGATGCAAATACTAGGTTTGTTATAGTCATAACTTAAGATTTTAGACAACATCCCAAAAGCAGAAATATACGCCGAAGGCGCAACGATTTTCATTTCGTTTTGTGCCTTGAGCGAAGCAAAAGGAATGCTTATAAAAATAATGAATTATTATGGTTATGACATGATGGGCGGTTGGGGAATTTTCATGATGATTATCCTGGTAATCTTAATCGTTATTATCGTATACGCGGTGATGAAGCTAGTCCAAGGAGGCAATAATGCTGGCACAACTTCAAATGGCCGGGATGAGGCACTTGAAATCCTTGATCAGCGTTATGCAAAAGGAGAATTATCAGACGAATAATACCAACAAAAGAAGAAAATATTGAAAAGTTAGTTGGGTAAGTCTGAAGTTTCATGCTCGAACTGAGTTTTCTCAAAAATATATTCCGGAAATGAACTATTCATATCAAAAAGCCAAGATCATATACAAATCTTGGCTTTTTGATATGGTTTTTTTCTACATAAAATCAACACATTCATATATTATTATAAAAACAGAAACATAAAATAAATCAAAGCAAGGGGATAAATTATGCACCACCATGAAAGTAAAGAAGAGAAATCAGGAACGCAGTACCACAATCTTTTCAGAAACCTACGGAAAAATTATGAATAATTCAGGCAATTATAGAGCAATAAAAATAGTACGAAAAGTAAAAAGTACGTAGTAAAAAAGGGGATATTAAAATGAAAAAAAGAATCACTTTAGCACTATTGTCGTCAGTGGGTCTCTTGCTTGCAGCTTGTGGTCAAGAAGAGTCAACAAGTAGTCAAAATTCTTCTCAACAAGCAATTGTATCAACGTCACAAGAAACTAGTGAGTCTCAATCTAGTTCTAAAGAAGAAAATAAGGAACAAACAGAAGCCTATTACACTTCCGATACTGGAAGTGTTACAAAAGTAGATGCTCAAACGCACGAAGTTGTGGATACGATTGCCATCGATGGATCCGCACATAATGTACAAATTTCACCTGATGAAAAAGTCATTGGTGTAACAATTGTTCCCAGCGAGGGGCATGCTGAAGACAGTTCAGGTAGTAATGAAAGTATGGAGATGGAACACGACGAAGATAGTGATACCAGTATGAGCAATGAAAGTATGGAGATGGGACAGGACGAAGATAGTGATACTAGTATGAGTAATGAAAGTGACGATGAAAAAGGTATTGCAGCTTTTTATGATGCTGAAACAGGTGAAAAACTTGCAGAAGTTGAAGTAGGGAGTCACCCTGCTCATATCGTTTTCACTAACGATGGCAACTATGCAGCAGTTTCCAATAATGGAGAGAACACTGTTTCAGTCATTGATGTATCTACTTATGAAGTGGTTGAAACAATCCCAACAGGCGAAGGTCCACACGGTTTTAGAATCGCTGAAGACGGAAAAACGGCTTACGTTGCCAATATGGGTGAAGACACTGTAAGCGTCCTTGATTTAGAAAGTATGGAAGAAGTTAATAGAATAACTGTTGGCAGTACTCCAGCTACAACTGGTATTACCTCAGATGGACAAACGCTCTTAGTAACATTAAATGGAGAAAATGCGTTAGCAATCGTTGATCTGACAACCAATAAAGTTGAGAAAGTAGCAGTTGGAAATGGTCCTATCCAGTTGTTTGTTCAACATGATGATCAATATGTATTTGTGGCAAATGAAGGTACCGAAGAGAATCCTTCCAATACCGTTTCAAAGGTTGATTTAAATAGTAATGAAGTGGTCGAAACAATCGAAGTGGGTAGCGGTGCACATGGAGTTGTCATTAGTGAAGACGATAAATACACCTTTGTCACGAATGCATTCGATGATACGGTCAGTGTTATTGAGAATGAGACTAGTGAAGTTATTGTCACGGTTGAGGTTGGTGAAACACCAAATGGGATTACTCTGAAATGATTATTAGTGTTAAGTTAAACTAAAAAATCAACTTAATGATTTCTGAAAAGGGATAAATATTCTAACGTTTAAAAATCTTAATTAGTCCTAAATTAAATGGAAAACTTTATCATGAAGCTGAAAAAGCGGTTCACTTTACATAAAAGTGAACCGCTTTTTTTGATGATTACTATCTTTTGACAGGAAGAATAACGGTAAATGTAGAACCTTTTCCATAATCACTTTTGACCGTTATGGTTCCGTTATGAGCCTTTATGATACTTTTTACGATAGATAAGCCAATTCCTTGCCCGCCTAGAAAACTATTTCTTGAAAGATCAGACATATAAAACCTCTCAAAAATACGATTAATTTCTTTTGGGTGAATTCCTTCTCCCGTATCTGCGATAGTCAATAAAGCTTGATTTTTTTCGTTGCGAATTTTTAGAGTTATTGTTCCTTCTGGGGGTGTAAATTTAACTGGATTTGAGTCAATATCTTGGACACATTTTAGTAGAGACGGTTAAGCCATTTTTTCTTTTGCTAATTCTTCAAATT
>OFRN01000122.1_pt1 | contig 24506 bp, 29 predicted proteins | sample 1541701 | NCBI WGS metagenome assembly OFRN01 (sample SAMEA4413046, study PRJEB24355) | metagenome | biome: human; feature: gut; material: faeces | place: United Kingdom | collected 2010 | reverse complement strand
GCCACCATCCGCCCCGTTCCACAGTTCCAGCATGGTGTTATCGCCCGCCGGCAGCATTTCCTCTTTGGAGGTTGAGCAGCCGCTGAGCATTACACAGCTCAGGGCCAGAATGAAAACCGTTCTGTACATTACCGGTATCTCCTTTGTGAGGCGGCCGGATCGTAACCGCCGCAGATAAAAACGAACGCACTGACATTCAGCAGGTGCCCCAGCTCCCGTAATGTCATACGCGGGCAGTAAAGCCGGCGCGGGATTTTCGGGCTGCGCCACGAAACGGCACAGTCCCCGGCACTGAGCGGCAGGGAGAACCTGCCGATATCCAGTAAAAGCTGGTCATCGCGCCAGCGCAGTAAAGGTGCACCGGCAGGCGACAGCGCTACGGGTCGCAGCAACAGAACCGCAGAAGACGCAGGGTTCACGTCAATATGCCAGCCTGCCCCGTCGCTGAACGTCCAGCACACGGATGAAAGAGGGAAAAACGTTATCTGTCCCGCCATGGCCGTGTACTCAGTCCAGTCCGCCGTTGTCACTGACGCCACCCGGCAGGGTGAAGTCGTAGCGCACCTTACGGCCCTTATCTTCATAATCAATGGCCAGCTGACGGGTGATATGCACGGCGAGATGGGCACCGGGCGGCACATAAATGGCATCAAACGTCATCCCGTAACGCTGTTTGATCCAGTCGGTGGTTTCAGACATGCCGCCGGAAATGGCTTTCCCCAGCGCCGCCTGTCCGGCGTCGCCGGTCATGGTGGCGGAAATGCCATTCACGTTGTTCTGCGTCGTGTACTGCCCCTGGCTCATCGCTTCACCCGCCGCACCGGCAGCCGACAGGCCAAAGATGGTGGGCAGGTAGGTGGAGGCGTTGGACTTACGTTCGCCGCCAATGCACGGGATCCCGTTTTCATCCGAGATCCAGCCGATACCGCCACTGGTGCCGGTATCCTGTTTAGCCTGAGCGTTATTATTTTGCCCGCCGGCGTTGTTACTGGTGTCTGGTCTGGGGAGGGTGCGCACCGTACCGTCGGAAAAGACAAAGGTGACGCTGTTAACCTGCCCGCGCACGCAGGACAGCGTCCAGTCACCGCTGGCCGTACCGGAAACAATCGCCCCTTCGACGTCCGGCAGTTCGATGCCGTTTGCCGTCAGGTTATCCTTACCGATAAGCACCTTGAACGGATAAGGATCGGTCACGGTGCCGTTGATGGGCACACGGCCAAGCAGTGCCGTCATGGCGCGGCTGCCGACCAGCGTGGAATTTTCCGGCAGCGTGTAAACCGGCTCGGCGCTCTCTTCCGCCCTTTTTTCATTCGTCCGTCCCTTCACTTTCTCCTCATAAGCGGCTTTCTGGCGGGTCAGCTCATTTTCCCCCAGAAAAGAGGTCGGGAACTGAGGTGAGGCTTTGCCGCTGGCCGCATCCCGCGGATCCGTCTCTTTCTGGTCCGTCGGCGCGACCCACATCATGCCGTCGCTGCCCTGAGAAGCGCTCCCCCCGGTGCTGCTGCCCATGCCGTCCAGGCCCAGCCCCAGCGGGATATCGCTGTCCGCCGTTTTTTTCTCGCTGTCAGGCTTTTTGAGTTTGTCGGTCAGCTCCTGGATTTTCGCCGTCAGGCTCAGTTGTTCGTTCTGAAGCTGCGCCTGCCGCTTGTCGTACTGCTCGCGCAGACCATTAACGGCCTCATTCACCTGTCCTGAAACGTCCTGATTGCGTCGGCGCAACCGTTCGTTTTCTTTCACCAAATCCGCGTTCTGCTTATCCAGCGTTTTCTGGCGGTCACGCACATCGTTCAGCCGGCCAATGAGCGTGCGCAGGGTGTCTTCCGGCGTGTCGCCTTCCACACCCAGCGCCTTCAGTTCATCCGGCGAGAGATTTTTCAGGGAGCCGCTTTGTTTTGCCTGAGGTTGTTCTGCCGGTTCGTTTTTGCAGCTTTTGAGCCCCACGGCCAGCCCGGCAATCACCACGGCCGGCACGATAAACTTCACCAGGGCATTAGATTTAATCTGCATGGCGGGCCTCCTGTTTTACCGTGCGGGCCGCTTTACGCAGTGCAGACGGCTCAGAGATGAATGCGCTCTCCGGACGACCGGCGGTCACCACATACACCGTGGTGGTGTCTTCCGGCGTGCCGGCCGGACCGACCCAGCGGTGCTGGAAGGTAGCGGACACAAACTGTCCCTGCAGCGCACGCGGATCCAGAACGACTTTACGGTTGCCGGTGTTCGTGAGTCTGAGTGCCACCACGCTGCGGTTTGCCACGCCCCAGCCAGCCAGCGGTGTGACCGTTAATGGTTCAGAGGGATACAGCGTGCTGACACGTCGGGGCAGATGAGGATTGACCGGATGAATACCCGGGACCGCCTCGACCGTACGGGCTGGCGCATAAAGGTTTTGAGCGGCATATCGGGTCAGCAGCACCGGGATGGGGGCGCTGTAGCGGATTTTTTTACGCTTTGCCTGGGAGCTGTCATCGCTGCCGGTGGGAGCAGATGAGCCTGATCCGGAAGCAGCCCGATCTGCACCACCTGGCTGACCGGCCGCATCGCCGGCGTGACTCAGCGTGCTGACATCACCGCTGTAGACCAGACGGACCGGCTCAGTCGGCCCTTTTTCACCGGCGGCGATATCAAACAGCAGAACCTCGCCGCTTTCCACATCCTGCAGCTGCACCCGCGTCTGCGGAAAGGCGCTGTCGGCTTTCAGGTAGACGGCACCCCCGGTGCTCTGCACCCGAAGTTTGCCGTTAAGCGCCGGCGGAAAACCAACGCGGACGTTTTTGTCCACAAAGACCACCCGCTCCTGCCCCACCTTCAGGGGGATCTGCAGCGGAATACGCTCCCATTTCATCAGCTCATCTGCGCCGGCAGGACGTGATACCAGTGTCGCCAGGGGCAGCAGGACGAAGGACAGCGCCATCAGCCCGGCGCGGTAGTGGGGTTTTTTACTCATCACTGAAATACTCCTGACTTCTCCGGTTTAGGTGCAGGCGGTGCCGCCTCCAGACGCTGGGGCACACCGGCATAACAGTCCAGCGCCAGACCGAACGGGTTGCGCTCCGCATCGCCTTCCCAGCGCACCACTTTCAGCGGGTAACGCACCAGGGCGCGTTTGACCGGCTCGGCATGGAAATATTCATCGGCCACCACGTCCAGGCGGGCTATCCAGTGATCGCGATCCTGTACGGTCACGCTCTGTGACTGGTAACCGCGACCGGGCACTTCATACACCACGCGCACGCGGTCGGTGAGTTCCCCAGCGTCACCGCGTTTCTTTGCATCCGCTTTCAGGAAATCCTGACAGGACGGCGTCAGATACGGCGACAGCGCATTGATTTTGGCGGAATAGTCCACCTCGCCATTTTTCGGCCAGGCATTGAGCTGCTGAAAAATGTAGAACGCAAAGGAGTAGACCGTCGGGGGTGGCACTTCCCACCAGGGCCGCGTGCTGCCGGTACGTAAATCCGGCGGGTTATGCACGGTCAGCTTGCTGGGTGCCAGCATCCAGCCGGCACAGGTGAATAAAAGGAAAAAGGCGAGTACGGCGCAGGCGATGCGCAGCGTCTGAATATGCTGGTCACGGTCTTTTACCGCATGGCGAAAACGGCTCATGAGGCTCTCCTGTTACGTTTCACTGACCAGCCCCGGGCATCCACAATCAGTTTCGGATTGCCCATCCCCAGCCGGCGTTTTTTCGTCTCCAGTCGCTGCCAGAGCCAGTTCTCGGGCTTACCGCGCTTGAGCCTGGCCATCCAGCGGCCGCCGAACCAGACGAGCAGCAGCGGCATGACCAGCAGGCCGGTGGGAACGACAACCCAGCCGGCAAGCGGGATAAACGGCAGAGACAGGAGCAGACCCGCACCCGCGCCGGCAAGGGCTGCCAGCCCCATCTCATGGGTGGTAAACCCGCGAAACACCACGGGCTCACTGTTGAGACGGTCAGGTAAAAAACGAATGGTCTGCATCGTCGCAGGCTCCTACAACAGAATGTCGGCAGACTTGCCGAGCAGCCAGATAACGGCAACCAGCAGCACCACACCCACCACCACAATGGCCCCGAATTTGGTCCAGGTGGCTTTCTCATTGCGGACTTCGGTGAAGGTGTGCAGGGCGGCAATGGCAACGTTGATAAAGGCAACGGCCGCCACGACCAGCCCCCCGATAACAATACCGTCCTGCAGGTAGCCCTTGATTTGTCCCGACAGCCCGCTTCCGCCTCCGGACTCAGGCGCTTCAACGCTTGGCAAATCCGCAAAGGCCGGTTTGCAGGTGAGCCAGCCCAGCAGGGCAAGCGTACCGGCGCGGGTCAGCGTACGACTGCCGAAACGGCGCAGGCGGGCAACAACAGACTCAGAATGGTGCATGGGATTCATCTCCTGACTTAACGTTTTGAATGAGTTAACTGGCAAACATCCAGATACACACAAGCAACAGCAGCACGGTGCGGACGGCAAAACGCCCCAGGGCCGCGTCACGCACTTTGGTGTTACTCCAGCCGGTCCAGACATCCGACAGCGCCCACGCGGCCCATAAAAAAAGAAACGCCAGCAGTGCCCCGATGCAGAGCAGATGAAGGATGTTCACATCAAGACTGCCGGAGCCGGCTTTAAACGCGTTCGTTTGTTCGGATGTCATGGGCATCAGGGCCGCTCCCGCCGGAAATTACCGGCCACAAAAGACGGGTCGCGCGGTTGCGCGCGGGAGGGCTCCAGATAGCGGTCAATGCCGCTGCGGATAGTGTTGAGATCGGATGTGGCCTGACGGTAATCAAAGAAAAAGCGGCCACGGTCAGCCGGGTCGGCCTGTGCAGCCGCCACGCGGGCCCTTTCAAGCGAAGCCTGAACCTGGTCCAGCTGACGCTGAACAGACGCAAGCTCGTCTTTCTCGGATGCCTGTGCAGCAACTGATGCCAGAAAGGTCAGCAATACCAGGCCAGTGATGCCCGGGACACGACGGTTGCGCCGCATGGCCGGACGATTTGAGTTCATAAGCACCTCCAGAAGGATTAAGGGGTGCGGACAGAATGCGGAAGAGAGAGCGTCGGGTCAGCGATAAACCCTAAACAGGAATTTCAAAATTAATTGCAGGTCAGTGGCGGTGGCAGGTTTAGCTGTAAATAAAGGTTCATTGTGATATTAAGAAAACTCAACGGTAAACAGAGGGAAAATGAAAATGATGAATACTGTTCTGAAGGCCACGTTAATCACTGCACTGATTACCGGCCCTGTTCTTGCGGCCGACGGTACTGGCAAAGTCCAACTTTCAGACCTGCATTTCGCCACAGCAGCAAATGGTTTGCAGCAAATTGAAGGCACGGGAACAAACGTGTCAGGTGGGCCTGTGAAGACTGTAATTGTCAAATTTAACTTGCTTCAGAATGGGACAGTAATAGGAAATACGGCAGCGATGGCTGAAAATCTGGAGCCGGGTCAGCAATGGAAGCTACAGGCCCCCTACGACAGCATAACCAACAAGCCAGACAGCTTCAAAGTGACAGAACTGACGGTATTTAATAACTGACACTGACGCGCCAGTAACGGTCGTTTCATGGCTTGTCTGCTGACGGCAGGCGCGCAAAACAAGTTTTGCACGCCTCCGTCCAGCCCTGATTTAAAGATACTTCTTGAACGACGCAGTGGTCACCGTTACGGCGATCCCCAGCAGAACAGCCGCCGGCAACAACAGCAGATTGGGGTAGACTGCCGTGGGCCAGGAAAGGTACAGCATGGCGGGCACCACAGCGGCCGGTTTGACCAGCTTCTTGGCATGATGATAGACAAACGAACTTTCATACCCCGCGCCGTACCGCCGCAGATCACGCCGACCCAGCCCCTCAACCAGCGCCACCACCACGACCAGCACAAACAGCGGCACGGACAGCACCAGGATGGTGACGCGTACCAGGGTGATAATGCTGATCCATACCGTGGCCAGCAGGTATTCATGCAGGTAGCCGGCAAGCCAGCCGCTCCAGCTGTTGATTTCCCGGGTGACGGCATTGTCACTGTGCATCTGGTGTGCATACTGCTGCCGGACCCAGTCCAGGAAGCCACTGTCCACAAAGGCCCACTGATAGGCGGTGCTCACCCAGCGCACAACCGTCACCGATGGCTCAGACAGTAGCAGGCTGCGGGTGAACTCTGTGGACAGCCACCCCAGCTCGGTGTTCATGACCGCTTCACTGTGCGCCGCCCCGGCTTCCGGCCAGAAGAAGGCGATGCCGATATATTCAATCAGCAGGCTCAGCAGCAGCGAGGACAGCACCACGCCCACCAGGGCCCATGGCCAGCCCCAGAGCAGATTATACAGAATGCCGTGCTTGCGTTCCGGCAGCGTCTGCTGCTGTGGGGGACGTTTTACCTCAGCCATTCGCCCCTCCTGTGACCGGCACGTTCAGGGCCGGACCATCCCGCCACCAGGATTCGCCGCTGTGATAGCTGCGCCGCATCTCCTCCGCTATTTTCTCAATACTTTCCGGCATCAGCACATCATCAGCATCCCCGGCAGGCAGCGGCATGCGGATTTTCCACAGTTGCCCGCCTTCCAGCAGGGCAAACGCCTGCCCTTTTGGCAGCGTCACGATATCGGCCGGCTCCAGTAGTGGGACTTTTACCGTCCCGACGCGGTCCTGGGTGCTTGAGGTGAAGTCCTGGTCTGCATTGACATCCGCCGTGTCCTGGTGCCCGGAGACCAGCGTTTTGGTGTAAATCTCCACCTGCGGCAGCTGCGTGGTCAGCAACTCGGCGGTGCGGTTCTCCCTGACGCGCAGCATAATCAGGTTGTTAAAGTTACCCTGTACCTGGGCCGTCTTGGCCGCATTCCCGATGCGTGCCTCAATATCAGAAGACGTCTGGGTATAGGCCGTCACCTGCATGCCGGCACCGCCCCCTTTGTTGATGAGAGGAATAAACTCATCCCCCATCAGCTCGTTAAACTCATCGCAGTGCAGGTTAATCAGGGACTTCCCTTCTTTCCCGCCCGGCAGGCCAGCATTGATACCGTGTTTATAAATGTGCCCGGCCACACTCACCAGATCGGCGAACATGGAGTTACCGACCGCGCTCGCCACTTCACTGTCACTGAGCGCATCGAGCCCCACATACACCACGGCTTTTTTACGGATGATCTGTTCCCAGTCAAAAATCGGCCGCGTGTCGTCAATGTCCTGATAATCGGGCGACAGCAGCTCGGCGGTCTTGCCGGTGGTCAGTTTTTCCAGCAGCGGCAGCAGCGACGCCACGATTTTGTCAAAGTAAGTACGGTCATAACGTACCGCTGACCGCAGCCCGTCGAGGATGGGATCATAGAGTTTTTTACCCTCTTCTGAACTCAGGGCAACCTCAATGGCCCAGATACGTAAGGCATCCGGCTGACCCTGCATGTTACGGGGCACGTCGTCCTCTCCCAGCACCTGCTGATTATTCTCAATCTGCGTCTGCAGAGCCGGCAGCTGCGCCTGGATGATTTTTTCCGCATAGCGGATATAGAGATCGGCGATATTGTTCACGTAGCGCATGATCAGCGTGTAGTCAGGGCGCTCACCCAGGGCGACCAGGGAACGGGCGATGATGTTGACGAACCGCCAGGCAAATTCGCGGAATGCCGCGCTGTTCCCCTCACCCGACAGCTGACCGGCCACGCGGGACGCCACCTCTGACACGCGACCAAAACGCCCGACGGCATTATAACGGGCTGAAATTTCAGGCCAGCCAAGATGAAAAATATACAGCTCGTCCCCGCGTCCGGCCCGGTGGGCCTCTGCCCAGACGCGTTTCATCAGGTCTGCGTCGCCTTTCGGATCAAACACGATGGTGACTTCACCCCGCCGGATATCCTGGGTGACCAGCAGCTCTGCCAGCCGGGTCTTCCCGACGCGCGTGGTGCCGTACACCACCGTATGGCCAACGCGCTCCCCCAGAGCCAGGGTGACGTCTTTTTCGTCGGGCTCGATGCCGTGCAGCGCCGGATTCCCGCCCACCGGTGGTAATGGCCGCACCGGGTTCAGCGGCGTATCGGCACTCAGCAGCTTACCCAGCCAGGGCAGACGGTGCTCTGTCATCATTTCGAGCTGACGCGCCCCCAGGTAAAAGCGGTTTGGCTGCAGGTAACGGGCCACTTCAGGGCGCAGCGTATCCTGCAGGCGCTGGGTGTGTTTCTGCGTCCAGCGGAACCCCCGGCCGAGAAACAGGCGACGATGACTGACGGGGATCTGCTTAGTGCTCATGACATAACGCGGCAGGCGGCGGAGATTCCGGCGGTAACGAATAATCTTCATCCCCTGATGCGTGCGGGTGACGGCCAGCGCCGCAAACCCGGCTGCGGTGACATAGCTGACAGACGGAGCCAGAGCGACAGCCCAGGGTGCCTGCACACAGACATACGCCGCCATGCCCGATACCACGGCGGTATTCAGCTCAACGGCCGGACGCAGCAGAGCTTCAATGACGTAACGGTTACTCATCGTCTGCCTCCTATATGATTTTACCTTCGGCCCTGCGGGTATACGTCCCCTTTGCGGAGCCGGCTTCCCTGCAGGGCTGAGAGTGATAACGCAGGGCATCCGCCAGTAAGCGCCAGAGCACATACAGGACATTCGACAGAATGAAAAAAATGATCCATACGGCCCGCAATGACAGCAGGTAATTGTTCGCCGCGGTTTCTGTGGAGACGGCAGTGACGGAGCAGGCTGCCGGCTTTGCCTCAGGCGGAGCCGCATTATCAGGCACCGGGCATTCCTCCCACATGTAGTGTCCGGGCGGCGCGGTGCGCCATGCCGTTGCCTCCTTCTGCAGCTGGTCGTTCAGGTCACGGACCGGATGGCCCAGGACAATCCAGGCGAGCAGGAGTACACCGCCGAAAGCGGCAGGCAGGAAAACGGCATGACGGAATAAACAGAACAGAAGCCACAAAGCGTAACGCAGGCTGTTCAGGATGATGTACATAAATGATTCCTCAGAGATACTGCCGGACGTCCTGACCGGCGAGAATGGCCAGCAGGCGTTGCCCGCTGATGATGCGCAGACGCGGTGACGCCGTGCGAATGGTGCGGCTCATTTTTCCGGTACGGCCCGTGTGGATAAAGAGCCCCCGGCGGCCGGAGTGCAGGAGAAGCCGGTCGAAGTCCTCAACATGTGCGGGGGAAACAGCACGACTGTACCGTTTGGCCTGGATAAGCCAGTGCTCGCCGTCGATGATGACCTGGCCATCAAGGCCGCCGTCACCGCTGTAGGAGGCATTACGCACCACGGTCAGCCCCTGACGTTCAAAGGCAGACAGCAACAGCTCTTCAAATACATAAGGGCTGATTTTGCGCAGATAGGTCAGACGCTGCCCGTCTCCCGGCAGGAGGGTCAGTTTATTCAGTACCCGCCCCGCCGTTGCCCGGTATCGCCGGTGACGGCGGGTGCTGGCTTTCTCACGCCAGCGCAGGTTCAGAAAGGCCATCACCACCAGGAAAAGGACAACCAGTATGACCGCCCCATAAGGGTGTGCCATCAGCAGATCGTTGATATCTGGCGCGCTCATTACGGCTTAACCTGCTGCGTCAGGCCGGTATCGGTGATGAGTACCGGATAATGCTCAATCTGCAGGCGACGGGCCAGCTCGCTGCCGGAAGCCGGGGCCAGGCTGACACCGGGTGCCAGTTCGCGCAGCTCGCGCACGGTATCCATGTCTGTGACGTTGACTATCATCCCGGCCGCATGCTGTTCAGCCAGCGCGCCGGCATTGGCTCTCAGCCATTCACGGGACAGAGCATCATCCCCGATCAGAAACAACGCCCCAATGCCGGGCAACTGCAGCGGCCGGTCTGCTGTATTCCCCGGGCTCAGTTCAGGTGTGTTAACGGGTAACATACCCGCCATCCCGTCAGCCAGCGGAACACCGTGGTCCGGCTGGCGTGAAGGCTGTACGTCACTGACGCCGGGCATGCCGGGCTGTTTATTAACGGCCTCAAAATACGGCGCAGCATCTTCACCGCCCAGATCAGCAATCACATTCAGTTCAGCATGGCCGGTCAGGGGAAGGAGGGTAAACAGCAGTAAGGACAGCGTTTTCATCAGAGTTATCTCCCGGGTTCAGTCCAGACGAAGCCTGGATCGGGGGTGAGCGCAGCAACCGAGCGGGGCGCTTCAGCTGCCGGCGCAGAAATGCGGGGTGCAGGGCTGATTTTTGCCAGATGCCCTCTCACAATGGCGCGGTAACGTGCAGCAGGCTGACCACCTGCGGGATGGTGGTAGCAGCCGGCCGCATCCAGCCAGCTGCCTGGCTTACGCGCCCAGCACTCACGCAGAATGGTGGCGGCGGCGTTCAGGTTGGTGTAAGGGTCAAACGCATCCCACGTCGAGGCAAAATGATGACCGTTCCAGCCCAGATTGACCTGGGCAATACCGACATCGATGCGCTTAAGCGGGTGACGCTTCATAAAGACCTGCAGCGCCTGCCAGGCCTGCAGGCGCGTCTCATAGCGATACCCTTTGCCTGCCACATTGATGGTCCAGGGCCATGGCCGTATTCCGCGGGGAAGTTTGCGCGAAGACTCGCTCAGTGATACCGAGTAAAGCGCTTCGGGGGGCACGCCGTGCGCCATGGCCACGCGGACGTAACCCTCCGGCACCGTCTGGTCAGCATGGCCGTCAGCGACGGCCGCCATCAGTAAGCCCAGCGCCAGCGCGCCGGTCAGAATGCTGCGATTGCCCATTTACCGTCTCCCGCCTGCTGCAGTAAAACCGGCATCAGGCCGTTACCAAAGCGCATCCACCGGCCGCCGTCGTGGTTAAGCGTGATCTGGCGCTTGCGGACCTTTTCCACGGGAATGTGATGGTCCCGCGCCCAGCTGCGAAGCGCATCATCACTGCCCTGGCTGTCGACCAGATAGATGTCCACCGGCCGGTTGTCAGCCAGCACGGCAGACAGTTTCGCGTCGCAGGTGGCGCAGTCTTTTGACCTGACGAACAGTGCCAGCCGGCCGCCACTGTCGTGCGCCACGCCGGAGGCGTTCCCCATATTGACCGGCAGTGTGCCCGGATACAGGCGCTGCCAGGCCGCGTTCACCTCACGCTGGAAATCAAGCTCTTTCTGGGTGCGGGCAAACTCTTCCCTCACCCACTTTTCAGCAAACTTACGGCGCTCTGCCGGCGTCTGCGCCTCGATACCGAGGGTGGAAAGCGGATCGAGACCCGGCGACTGGGTACCCCGGGGTCCCTTCATCAGCTGCTGATAACGCTGATAATCGTCGGCACTGAGTCCCCACTGACCGGCCTGCTGCTGCAGGTTTTGCTGTGCGGAGTCCGCCCGTTGTGTTGATTCCTGTCGGCTGACATCCGTCTTTCCTGATGTGGTCGCGGCCAGGGTCAGGGGACTCAGCAGCATGGCGGCTAAAAAGGTATGTTTCAGTTTCATCATTCGCTCCGTTATTCTGCTCTGAGCACGGTCAGGCGGCCGTTAACCCGAAACGTCGCCTCACCATAACCGGCACTGACCAGCGTCCAGCCGGCAACGGTTTCACCCTCTCCGACCAGGGCCACCTGCGACAGGCTGCTGTAGCCCCTGGGCGCGATGGCAGCCCAGGACTCTGCCCCCCGCTTCTCCACGCCCGTCAGCACAAAAGGCGCATTGCGGGCCACGCGAAGGGACGGAGCAGCACGACGTGTGTCAGCGGGACGGGGCTTTTTTGCAGCAGGCGCGTTTTTTTTGACCGGTGCGGCGACAGGTGCGGCGGGTGCGGGTGCCGGCTGTGATTTCAGCGCTGTCAGCTGCTCAGTCAGCGCACTCAGGCGGGTTTCCAGCCCCTGCTGGGCGTCCTGAAGGGCTCGCAATGACTGACGCACGGCGTCATCGCTGCCGGCCTGTTTCGCAGCAACGCTCAGCTCCTGCTGCATCTCGCCAAGTTTTTTCCGCGTATCCTGCAGACCGGCTCTGAGCGTGGTCACATCTGACTGCAGGGCCGCAACTGTCTCAACAGTGGCCGCTGTACTGCCCTGAGATTCAAGGCGTGCAAGACGCTCATCAAGGTTCGATATGCCCAGACTGAAGGCGGTGTAGCCCAGCGCCAGAATGCCGGCGAGCGCCACACCGCCGGCAGCGCCCCAGATGAGGCGGCGGCGGGGACGCCAGCTGAATCTTTTACGGGCCGGCGCGGGGTCAGTATGGAATGGTTGCTGTTCGCTCATTTTCTCAGAAACCCTCCGCTGACAGGTTTAACGGGTACTGACTGAGGGGCGCTGATGGCCGGTTGTGACACGGCGGACGGCGCAGGCGTGGACCAGGTGCTGACCGGCGGCGGAAGCTGGGAGACCGGCAGCTGGTAGCCGTCGCGCAGGCTGTGGCAGACCACCCGCTGTACATCGTCCACTTCCAGCTGCCAGGCCGGACCGGCCATAACCTGCAGGGCAGTACGCAGGCGCATCGGGCCCAGCTGGTACTGAACCGCCGGCAATGCCTGGCGGTAAAGCACGCCGTTGGCGGAACCGGTCGCGCACAGGGAATAACCGGACTGGCGCAGGGCGTAACGCAGCGCATCCGCCACGGTAGGACGCAGGGATGACGGGATGCGAATATCAATAATCTGCGAGAGAGGGTCACGCTGGGCCGCCTGCGGATCGGTACTGACCAGCAGATAACGATCGTAGCGCACCACTTCCGGCGTCCGCGCATACTCGTCCGGAGAGACCGGCTGAACGTTGCGGGTGACGGTGGTGCCGGGTGTCGGGTCAGCAGGCGCGCGTTGCTGCAACTTTTGCGGCTGGGAAACACAGCCCGCAAGGAGCAGCAGGGGAAGAACAGTGGCAAGCCTGCCTGGTGAAAATACGTTGTGAGAGGTGTTACGTTTCATCCGGAATTTTCCTGTACAGTGATAAAACAGCCCTCACTGTGCGGAATCGGTCCGGTTTCACTCAATTAACAACTGATTTTCCGTTGATGAAAAAAAACGCCGGCAAAAGCCAGCGTTTTTAACTAATAGCGCGCTGTCAGGCTACTTTATGGGGACGATGGGTCACATCGCCGCGGCCTTCAAGCAAACCCGCAACAGAAATGTCTTCGTCCAGCGCGTCCCAGTGGATACCACGGGGACTCAGTTCATAGCTGTTAAGCTGTTCAGTTGAAGCATGCAACAGGCGTGGAAACCATGCCAGCGGCACACCGATGGTACGGGCGTCGTTGAGTTCAACCCACATCGTGGCCTCATCGAAGCTGACCCGTTTAGCTGAAATAGTCATTCCAGGCCTCCAGAAACAATGCTTGGTTATCTTCAACGATCCCCGTCAGTTCTTTCAATACCCGTGAATTAAACCCATCGTTACTGGCCAGTGCCACTGATGGCGTTAACCAGAATTTGGCTTCACTACCTGCTTTCATTACGTGAATGTGTGCAGGTTCGAGCGGGTTACCTTCATTAGAATAAAAAAAGAACCGGAAACCGTTGATCCTCAGTATAACAGGCATGTCAGTTATCCTTAAATGCTGACCGGATTATGTGTAAGTTCAGAGCAACTGCCATAAAGGCTGTTCAGAGTGCATGGATTGCCGATTTTGGTACTCCATACCCGAATCCAATGAACGGTATATCGTCATCGAAGTCCATCGGTGGCGCACCGGCACTGCTGCCGGAAGCCTGGCCACTGTGAGTCGGTCCGGAAGGTTGATGAGGCTGGCCCCAGTCATTCCGGGAAGACGTATTCTGACCGCTGCCGGACTGCCGGCCGCCAAGCATCTGCATGGTGCCACCAATATTGACCACCACCTCTGTGGTGTATTTATCCTGGCCGGCCTGATCGGTCCATTTGCGTGTGCGCAGCTGGCCCTCGATGTAAACCTGGGAGCCTTTACGCAGATATTCACCCGCAATTTCTGCCAGCTTGCCGAAAATAACCACCCGGTGCCATTCGGTCACTTCTTTCTGTTCTCCGGACTGCTTATCGCGCCAGCTCTCAGACGTGGCCAGAGAAAGGGTGGCAACTGCACTGCCGTTGGGAATATAACGCACTTCAGGATCCTGGCCGAGATTTCCGACAAGGATAACCTTGTTAACGCCGCGTGAGGACATAATCATTTCTCCTGTAGGGAATAAAAGAAACACCCCGCGAACGGGGTGTGTCAGGTGCGCATCAGAATGAGTTCTCTGCGTAGTTTTGCTGTGCGGCAGAGCCATTCTGCGGCGGCACGGAGTCAGATTTTTCAGTCTTGTAAACCATGTCCTGGCCTATTTTTATCCAGTCCACCTTTATCAGGCGGGCTTTCAGACTGACGCGCTGTTCGCCGGCATGGTCGCCTTTGTTCAGCGTAAATATGTCCGTGGACGGGTTACTCAGGTTAAAGCCCAACAGGACTTTCTTGTCTTCATCGACGGCTTTCTGGCAACGGGCGATAAGGCTGGTTGCCTCTTTACCTGCGACAGAAATGTCAAAACGGACGTAGGCCGGATTATCAGTCGGACCACTCAGTGCATTGATTACGCAGCTGAGGAACGAGCCATTCTGATGGTTAACCTGGCGAATGTTGCTGAGATACCCGATGCCTTTGATAGTCAGGTTGAAGTACTCAGATTTTGCAGATGCAGAAGTGTTGTTTGCAGACATGATGTTTTCTCCATGGAGGTAAAAATAGGTACGACGGAGAAACCATCTGCCCTGACGGGAGTGGTTTCCCGTCGGGGGTCAGGATCGGTTGAATCCTGAGAGTCTGGTATGTTGAAGGAACCTTCATCGCCGCGTCGTAATGCGCTTGTACAGGCGATATCTGCTTTCAAAGGTGCGCAGATGTACCAAAGTTTGCTCCCTTTCAGGTTACAGGAGCTTTCGCTGTAGCCACCCGAAGGCGATTCTCACAGGCTACTGAATCATTGGTGGTCGTATGAACGACGGTTTAGCACTTTTATAATTAAACCGTCCTCCCGGAATGTCAACGGTCAAAATGGAAAACGTGATCCGTAAAAATAAAAGGGCACCGTTTCCGGTGCCCTGGGGTCAGTGCCTTAACCTGCGGTCGTCTCATCTGTCTCCGGGGAATAATCCCGACGCGGTTTTCACGGAGTGCATGCGTCTTACAGGTCAGTTAGTGTGCAATAACTTCCTGCCAGGCCTGCTGCGGGTAAATCCCGTTAAAGTTTACCTTACAGCACCGTGGCCAGCGGGGCACCTATGCATCAAAGCCTGGCAACAATAGCAGAACCCGCCCCGGGGTTGTACAGTGAAATAGTTCAATACTGCGCGGATTATTCTGTTTTAGCCTTAACCGATGTTTTTTTACGCTTCGCTGCTTTCTTCTTACCTGTACTGATAATTCCCTCACAGTCCGGATAGCGTATGCACCCCCAGAAATCACCATTTTTACCTTTACGTTTACGTGTGGGGCCTTTACATAACGGGCAGGGAGGCGTGACGGGAGCGGTGATTTTCACACTGTCCTGGCGGCCTTTTTCGACAAGGTGACGGGTCCACTGCAGCTGCTTTTGCATAAAGACCGCAAGCGACATTTTCCCCTGCGAAATATCATCCAGTGCCTGCTCCCATAATGCGGTCATGCCCGGGCTCGTCAGCGTTTCCGGCAGGGCCGCAATCAGCTCCCGGGCCATCTGCGTTGAGTGGATGTGCTTCCCTTTTTTCTCCAGATAGTGTCGTTTGAAGAGGGTTTCAAGCACAGCCGCACGCGTCGCCTCTGTGCCCAGACCGGCGTTATCACGCAGCACTTTCTTCAGCTTCGGATCACTGACGAAACTGGCCGCGTTCTTCATGGCAGCAATCAGCGTCCCCTCCGTGAACGGTTTGGGCGGACTGGTTTTCATATCCTTAACCTCAGAACCGGTGACAGCGCAAACATCCCCTTTTGCCAGCGCCGGCAGCGCCATACTGTCACCGTCGACGTCCTCTTCATCGTCATCTTTTTCAGCCTGAAACAATGACTTCCAGCCCGTCACCACACCGACTTTCCCGCGTGTACGGAACAGCTGGCCACCGATATTGAAAGACGCCTCCGTCACGTCAGATTCCTGCAGCGGAAGGAACTGGGCGAAATAATGCTGGCGAATCAGATGGTAGACCTTCAGCTCATCGGCGCTGAGGCGCGACAAATCAAATGCCTGTCGGGTGGGAATGATGGCATGGTGCGCGGTGATTTTCTTGTCATTCCAGACACGCGAGACAAACTGCCTGTCCAGCTGATTCAGTACCGGGGCCACAGCGGGATCGGATTTTGCCACTGCCGCCAGAACGTCGGGTATTTCCTGCTGCATCGAAGTTGGAAGGAAACCGCAGTCTGTCCGGGGGTAGGTGGTCGCTTTATGGGTTTCGTAAAGTGCCTGAGCAATGGCGAGCACATCATTTGCGCCCATGCCGAATTTTCGGGAACAGACCTGCTGAAGGGTGCCCAGGTCAAAACAGAGCGGCGCAGCCGTTTTCTCCCGCTTCTGGGTCACCTCCAGTACCGTAGCCCTGCCCTGCTGCTGACAAAGCTGTCCCACCGCCCGGGCTGCCTGAGGATTGATGCAACGCTTTTCCTCGTCACAGTACTGCTCAACGGGCACCCAGCCAGCCCGGAACCGGACGCCCTCTTTTTCAATAAGCGCATGTACCTGCCACCAGGGCTTTGGCACGAAGGACGTGATTTCATTATCCCGGTTAACCACCATGGCAAGCGTCGGCGTCTGTACCCGCCCGACGGACAGCACTTCTGACACCCCTGAGTCACGGGCTTTGAGAGTATAAAGGCGGGTCAGGTTCATACCGATGAGCCAGTCAGCCTGGCTCCGGCCCTTGCCGGCATCATACAGCAGAGCTGTTTTTTCTCCGGGAAGAATATTGCCCAGTGCTTCCTTCACACTGGCCTCATCCAGGGCTGATAACCAGAGCCGGCGCACCGCGCCACTGTAGTGGCAGTATTCCAGCAGCTCACGCGCGATAACTTCTCCCTCGCGGTCGGCATCGGTGGCGATGACCACCTCAGACGCCTTTTTGAGCAGCTTACTGATAACGGTGAACTGCGATTTTGTCTGATCTTTGACGACCATTTTCCAGGCCTCAGGCAGCACAGGCAGAACATCGGCACGCCATGGCCTGCCATACTGCTCGCCATAGGCTTCAGGGCTGGCAGTTTCGAGTAAATGGCCGACCGCCCAGGTCACAACGATGTTACCGCCGCTGATAAATCCCTGCTCACGCTTGCTGATACCCAGTACGCGGGCAATATCCTTTGCCTGGGAGGGTTTTTCACACAGAAAGAGTTGCATGTGTTGCCTCCCGCATCAGCGTTTTTCACCCGCCGCAACAGCGCGGACATCATTCATCAGCTTCGTGACGCCGGATCCAGCCAGACGCTGTGCTGATGATGAGCGATAGACAACATAGAGCCTGCTGCCGGACCCGTTTTTCTCGATTTCGATATCCAGGTGATCACGTCCGTTCCAGTCGGAGCCCATTTTGTAGTAGCTGCCCGGCATGGCATCCCAGACGGGATGCGCATCATCTTCAGCCGCCGCTTTCCAGTCCCCGTCATTTGCGGCCTGCCGCAGTGCCTCAAGCTCCTGCGTGGAGATAAATTTGTAATGGCGCTTCAGGCGGGCCGCCGCGGTATCCACATCGACCGGCACGGAGAACGTTTTATCGACGGACTGCAGGGCCTGTTGCCCCGCCGGGCTCATCAGAGGCATCCCGCCACTTTCTCCGCTGCTGTTGCCGCCCAACGTTTTTGTCAGGTTTGCGGCTGTGTCACTGACCTGTTTATTAATCGCAGCCCAGTCCGTTGTTGCGCATCCGCTCAGTAAAAAGAAGGAGGTGAGGAGGAACACAGGGCGAATCATATCATTCCTCCTCTGCTATGGTGTTTTTAAGCGGAGGTGAGAACGAAGAACGTTTTTTACCGCTTAACACATCCGGATCAGGTTCGCCATTTCGCTCAATGGCAACAAGCCCTTGCGTGGTTTTTTCTGCAATATCACGGCGAGTCACTGCAAGTGTTCGGTAAGGCTGAATCACGCCATAGACCTGACGAACAGCATGGCCACCATTGTCCAGGATAGCGTCACGTTGCGAACGCGAAATCAGTCCGTAATGAAAAGCCTGGAAAGCTTTCATTGCTAACTGATCATATCCAACCAGAAGCCATACGCACCGGTATCCTAACGGTGAGCGGCTGAAAACGCTGACATTTAACGGATCGGCTGATTCAACTTCCGAGAGCGTTACCCCTTTGGGTACTGCTGACAATATGGCATCCAGTGAACTGACGTTTTCATTAATTTTAAGTGTTGCTCGTTGCAGGGCTTCTTCGAGCCGTACCAGAGCCATATCGGCATAGGGATTATCTGCCGCTGAGTCTCGGGAAGCATTACCAGCTCGCGCAATGGCTTGCGGCATGCTGATTATTTCAGGCCTCTTTTTTTTCACCCCTGTCTCGTCCGGAGCATCACGTTTCCTGCCCTCCCAAAGCCGGATTGCATAATGTGTATGGAGCAGGATATTAACAGAGGACTGTAGGGCCCCCGCTCGTGAAGCGGTTGTTCCGCCCTTTGTTTTACCATCAGACATGTCTAACGCCTCTCTTTAGTGGGTAATGAGTTTTGACACGCTTGAGATAGTCCGGGCGAGAGGGGTATATGAACAACTTAAAACCAGATCGTCACCGTTACAAATTTGCAGAACCTTCATCTCTTTTATGGCGAAGAAGTATTGCCTGGCTTTCAACCAGTGTCGCCAGTGGCAACAGTGCTCGCTTTTTAGCCAGTGTTGCCACTGGCAACAGTGCTTACTTTTTAGCCAGTGTTGCCACTGGCAACAGCGCTCACTTTTTAGCCAGCATTTTGCTGGCAAAAGTGCAAGACTTCATGCTCCGCTGCCTGTTAAAAATCTGCAATCTCATGAATTTATGATTTTTTCCCGAATTCTCTTCACCAGATCCCTGATATTTTCCTCCGATACCGGGCGGGCAGAGGCGCGTGGTTCGGGTTTCCATTGTTGCTGTTCGGGACGCTGAACTGTTTTTTGCCCGACACTGTCAGATATATCGCCACCCTGACGGGGCGCGTATAACCTGCCCTCACGCGCCTTCTTCATCACGGCCAGCAACCAGCCAACCGGGTTGCTGAGCTGCTGGCGTGCCATCACCTTTTGCAGGCTGAGCAGCACAAGTTGTGCCTGTTCTTCAGGCAGCGCCTGCAGCTGTGCGGTCAGCATGGCAATATCTTCTGCCGGCACAAGTTCATGCAGACTGTCGGGAAGCACAGGTTTACCCGGTACGTACGTATTTTTATTCACACTGTGTGTGATACTACGTACGTAATGGTTCGGTTTCCGAACCCGGTCATAACTGCCTGTTTTTACTGGCAGTACGGATTCCGAACTCAGTGAATTGTTGTATCTTTCTGGGCTGAGTTCGGTATCCGAACCCTGTTTTTTAGCGACGATTCCTGGCCGTTTATGACTGAGTTCGGTTTCCGAACCCGGTGCGGGACAGGGTATTCGGTGATGATGTTTCGCCATCTGGCTGGGCGTCTGTGGGCGGTCCAGACGCGATTCGATCAGCGCAAGATGGCTGCGATAATGGCGCATGGTGGGGTCGTTTTTTATATCGTCGAGCACTTCGCGGGCGGTCTGGCTGATAGTCCGGTTTTTACTCAGGCAGGCATCCGCTACCGTATCAAGGAAGCGGGGGTCGAGCATTTCCGCATCGCTGAACGTCAGGGGCTCATCGTGCTGAGCATAGATATTCCCCCGCACCCGCCCTTTATCATCCCGCACGCGTTTACAGAGGCTGAGCCAGCCGGTTATTCGCAGCATAAGCAGGACGCGGCTTACCGTTTCCCTTGAGGCTTTCCCCTTTCCGGGTGAGGCAAGCTGCAGCTGCAGTTCGTCATAGCTGGGGAAAACCGCCCCCTCATTATTTTGTGCATACAGCCGGATCATCATCCAGCCCATCTTGTCCAGTGGTGACAACCGCGTGTCGAGCAACAGCCGGCGGGGAATGGAATCATGCACATTTCCGGTAAACAGCAGGCCGTTACGTATCCTGCCATCATCCCGCCGGGGACTGGCCGCAAGGCGGGCATTCATTTTATCCAGCGTATAAGCAATCAGGCTTTCTGCAGGCAGACTCATTATTTTTCCTTTTCGGCCGCCATCACGGCCGTTCTGAACTGTCAGTATGCTTAGTACTGCACCCGCGTACGGGTGCAGGGTAAACAGGCTGTCATGCTGCTATTTCCGTATGGCGCTGTTATAGCGTTCGTGGCTGAGAAGAAGCCATGTCCGGCCTTCGTTGCGACTCAGCAGACGCCAGAACGGGCCGAGATCGATTTTGTAGTAACCGCAGCCTTTCTCATCGAGCCGGGTGTAATTACGCGCCCCCTGCCGGAAACGGCGAACCTGACGTAACGCCTTCTGACAGCATTGCGGCGGCGTACCATGGGGAGCCCGCAGGCCCGGCACAACCATCCTGTATTTCATGCCGTCTTCCTTACCGGCGTTCGTGCCGGAGAAGGCTGCCGGGTCTTGTGCCAGCCACGGACCGCATGCCAGACCGACGTCAGCGAGACGTTCATCTGTTCTGCAGCCAGCATCATCACGTCCAGCCCGTCAGCACTTTCCGCATCTTCAACGCCGGACTTTTGCCACTGACGCCACAGGGCGGCGTTTTCCTCATCACCCAGTGCGTTACCGCGCCCCGGCCGGACATCGATACCGGCAATACGGCGGCGGGCCGCCACGTCCGTACTGGAGAGCCCGAAGTAATTAGCCATCAGTTCAATGGAGCCGCCCAGCGCCAGCGCCCGATCGATACGCTGGAGTCGTTTCTGTTCAGTCCGGGCCTGCTGCAGCATGCGCACCAGATTGCCGTGATTGATGCCCACACTGATGATCGACACCTCACTGCCGGAAAGGTAGTGAAGCTCTTCGAGCGAGAGCCCCTGCAGCATCTGCATTTCCTCGCGGTTCAGTCCCAGCGATTCGCAGCGGCGGAGATAGCCACTTCTGAGATCCATAACCAGCTGCATCAATAATCCGTTTGCAGCCTGAGATAAACTGTTCATCATTCCCCCTTAATCCTGACGGTAACCAATGGCTGCCGGACCCCGGCCGCTGACACCCTGATGAAGACGGGCATTTTGTCCGGCTTCATACCCCTGATAACGTGCTGTATCCGCCCCGCGGCAGGCTTTCAGTTCACGGGTTGTGACTGTTTTCATACTGCGGCTTTCCAGCCAGTGGCTCATCACCTGCTGCTCCTCGCTGCTGATGTCAGTTGCCGATATCACCTCACGCACCCCACATACCCAGCCGTCACGGAACTGCTCCGCTCTCGCCCGGCGTGTGGCCAGTTTCAGCCGCTTACTCTGGGTTTTGAGATAAGAATTTGTGGCATCTTTCAGCTGGCGCGTCAGCACATCAAAGGCATAGGCTGCTATCTCAGGTTTTTCACTGAATCCGTAAAAGGTTACCGAACGGCGATACCCGGCAGAGGTCTGACGCCATGAGTAATAAGCCTGGCAGCCAAAGGCATGACAGACGCCCCGGACAAGGGTCACCATCCATTCCGGAACTTTTTCAGCATCCGAAGGGGCCGTGCGGGAAGACGCTTCGCGCACGGATGTAAGGCCGGCGTCAAGCTCGCTGATACCGTATCTGGCCATCAGCTTCTGGGCACGCTGCAGAGCCAGTCCTGCCTCATGGGCATTACTGTTGCTGCGGCCCAGCTTCAGCAGTTTCCTGACAAGATTCAGCAGTCGCAACTGTCGCTGTGAGTTATTCATCACTGTTATCCTCCCCGTACTTCAGACCGCGTTGCAGCTCCCGGAGACGGCGCATAACGCGCATCAGGCGGAGCAGTTTCAGAGCATCTTCATCTGTCAGGACAGGTGCTTCCCCCTCACCCGGGCCGCCGGTGAAAAGCTCCGGCAGACCACACCCCCCTGCCGCAGGATGCAGCACAGGCGCTTCGCCGGTCAGGCCCAGCAGAAATGCGGCGGCTTCAGAACACACCTCACCTGCCCCGACGTAACCGGCAGACGTGTCCTTGTCGCGTTGAGGAAGAATTTCATCTTCGCAGCCAAGGACCTCACCCAGCTCCCATGCCAGACGAAAAGCGGTATTCTGCAGGTGTTCGATATCGTCCTGATGGGCCGGCACATGCCAGATGCTGTCATTACTCACCGGCGCGTCATCCTGCAGGACAACTTCAGGTTCTGGTGTTAAAAGAGAAAGCAGGCCATCCTCCCCATTGTCCTCTTCTCCGCCATTCTCTTCTCCGTACCCATCGGAGAGGGTAACCAGCCCGCTAACATCCCCGCTCTCACCTGAAATAACCGGCGCGGCACCGTACATATCTGGCTGAACCTCATGCCGGGGGGGCTCATTAATCGGTGTTTCAGAAGGAGAAGACGCATTACCCGGAACGGGCGTTACAGCCCCTCCTGAGACCTCAGGACGTGAACTGGAGACAGGTAGCGGGACGCCTTCACTCTCATCTGAGCCTGTGGTATGCAGGGCGTGATCAGCATTAACAGGCTTGTTTGCGGCGGGAAAGGCAACCGTCTCCGGCTCGCCAAAGTGATGTCTGCGGTTGCGTTCTTTAGGATCGAGTTCCATCATCCAGCGGTCATAGTCCAGTTCCGGATGGGGTAACGCCTGCAGTAAATCACCAATAAATTCATCGCGAAACATCTCCAGAGACCACAGTTCCGGGGAGTTGAAACGGCCACAACACTGGCCAAAAACGTCGCTGAAGGATTTGTCGCCTGTGTCTGAAATCAGGCAAAACTCATCCCACACGCGTTCCGCATCATGCCGGAGCGCCAGCAGCGCCGTTATCTGCGGCCTGCCGAGCCCGGACTCAAGCAGGTCTGGGATCCACGGATAAAGATATTTCAGCGCATCTTCCATACGGCTGACTGTTGAGTAATGGACTGGCAAACCTTCATGGGTCAGTAGCTCTGACAACTGACGCAACGAAACCGTCTTTCCCATCTGCTCTTCATATATAGAGCGGGCTTTGTGGATCCCCTGCGCTTTTTCAATAAAACTCAGCTCCCCGCGCACTTCATTCTCTGCCAGATGGCCAATAACACACTGCAGCCGTCCCGGCCACGGCTTGAACAACACATGGACGCGGAAAAACCGGTCTTCTCCGGTTTCCTGCCACAGTTCTGACAGGATCTGATAACGTGTATTACCCCCGTCGCTGAAGATGTACATATCGGGCTCACCATCCGGGTCACGGGTGACTTTGGGCACGGTGTCCAGCCCGCGCGAACGGATGGAAGCCTTGATATCGTCATAACGCGGATTGCGTGATGTTCGCGGATTATCAGGATTCGGGCTTAACTGGTCGAGCGTCAGGACCATGGGCATTTCAGCCGCCGGCATGACGCTGATATTGCCGGCCGCCTGCGACTGGCGTCCGGGCTGCAGCATGGCAGCCCCCACATTAGAACTTTTACGGCTCATGCCTGTTTCCTCCCGCTGCGGTAACCGAAGTCATAGCTGCCTTCCTGAAACTCCGAAAAGAGGGTGTAACGCCCGTCAAATTTGACTTTTACCGTGCCGGTTGGCCCCTGCCGCTGCTTGCCGACAATGATCTCAGCCACCCCGGCATCAGGGGTGCCGGGGTTATAAACCTCATCCCGGTAAATAAACATGATGAGGTCCGCATCCTGCTCCAGCGCACCGGAGTCACGCAGGTCACCATTATTGGGGCGTTTATCGGCCCGCTGCTCCACCAGGCGGTTGAGCTGGGAAAGCGCCAGTACCGGACAGCCCAGCTCTTTACCGAGCGCCTTAAGCGAGCGGGAAATTTCCGCTATTTCCTGCGTGCGGTTTTCCTGCTCGGGGGAGCGGACAAGCTGCAGATAGTCCAGCATGATGAGAGAGGGTCTGCCGTATTTGCGGACATAGCGTCGGGCGCGGGCGCGCAGTGTGGCCGGGGTCTGGTAACTGGTATCATCAATGATCAGACGGTTTTTCCACTCAATAATGCGACCGGTTGCCTCGGACACGCGAGCCCAGTCTTCATCATCCATGTTGCCGCTGCGAAGCCGGGACAGTTCCACCCGGCCTTCCATCGCCAGCAGGCGCATCATCAGCTGCTCTGAGGGCATTTCAAGACTGAACACAAAGACGTGATCGTCAGGTTTTGCGCTCACGGCCGCTGTGCAGGCGGCCATGGCCAGCGACGTTTTCCCCATGGAAGGACGGGCGGCCAGCAGGGCCAGATCGCCGGGCTGGAGACCACAGGTCATCGCGTCCAGTTCACTGAACCCTGTCGGTGTCCCGGTGAGGCCGTCACTGGCGGACATGCTTTCCAGCTGCGTCAGCAGTTTATCCAGCGCCTCGTTAACGCCGGTCTCACTGTTGAGCTGCATGGCTCCCTGTTCGGCAATGTTAAACAACTTACCTTCGGCCGACTCAAGAATGCCCGCCGAGCTGGCTTTCGGGGCCTGCACATCGGAAAGAAGACTGTTACCCACAGTCATCAGCTGCCGCAGGCGGCTTTTCTCCGCCACCACCCCGGCGTAAGCCAGGATATTGGCT
>OFRN01000105.1_pt1 | contig 29700 bp, 27 predicted proteins | sample 1541701 | NCBI WGS metagenome assembly OFRN01 (sample SAMEA4413046, study PRJEB24355) | metagenome | biome: human; feature: gut; material: faeces | place: United Kingdom | collected 2010 | reverse complement strand
CTGTGGTAGGTACTATAAAACCGTTCTCTCTTAGACGTAAACAACCCCTCGAGGATAACTGGCTCAATGATATTGGACAGCATTATCCACCGAATTCGCGGAAGAGGATCTTATTTGATGTCGATGAGTTTATGCAGACATTTAATACTAATTATAGCGATTTTACGGGAAGGATTGTTTTTCTAATGCTTAATTTTGTTAATGAGGAGAATATATTGAGACTAACCCATTTGAACGGAGTGGATGACCATAACATCTTCACCAACCCTAACCAAGAACGCCATTTTGTTGATTACCTTAATTTGGCACCTTCACCGCTTGTCCCCGGCGTTAAGCATACTTTTACCGAGTTGAGTTCTCATAATAACCTTTTTCAGCTAAGCTACGGTCCAAATATTTTTTCGGACTTTCGTAAAACATGGCAACTTATCGAGCAGGAAATAAAGCGTCATGCTGCATCATAATGGTCTTGTTGCTATTATTGTCGGTGCGCCTGGATGCGGTAAAACAACCCTTTCTCCTTTTATTTCAACTATTATCACTGCAGCCGAGGAAAACAACCTTAGTACAGAGCGTACTGTCAAAATTATTGATGACTTCTTAGCGGAATATATTTCTATTCATCCTGATGCTTCGTTATGCCTTCTTAATCGTATTTTACATCGTGCCGGGTTAGCACTTCCGCAACACATTCACCTTGACAAAGGTAAAGTCGCTGAAACAGGCGATCTGCCCAATTATCATAACGGTCGGGGTGAGATTAATCGTTCTCTCACACCGCTCGCTAATGCTTACTGTTTTTCACGAGTTTTACTACAGCAAGCAAATGTCATTATCACCGGTACGGGAATATCCATGTACCGTTTTTTGCCTTTACTGAACCAACAACCGGAAAGAGCGGTAAAAGTAATTATACCTGCTAAGGATTTTAAGGGATACTTCTCAGGCGCATTAACAAATGCTGCTAAAGTCAGAACCGGACAGGGTGGGGTTAATCATAAAAGGCTAGTACCTATATCTGTGTTATCTCAGTTGTACACATTGCAAGATACTTTATTGGCTGAGGGGGGAACTTGGGCGCAAGTTTCCCAGCTTCATACCTTCTCTTCATTGGCCCATATGATTTTAAATCATTCGCAGTATTTGCCCAAGCAGGAGATCGCTTTGATTAAGTCTCATATGGATAGTTTCCTCGCATGCAACGCAGACTAGTCCTTTATTTATTTCATCAGAGGCTTTCATGTTAATTTCCTATTCGCATACTAAAGTTAACGCCCTAGAGTGGAACAACTTTATTTGCCAACATTCCAGTACACCTTATCCACAATCTACTTATAATGGCGAATATTCTATGGCCTGCTATGGCTACACTCCGACCTATGTTTCGATTGATATCCAAGGCGCTTGCCTAAGATGCCTAGTACTGATAAATGAAAATACGGGTACGGTTAAGTGGTCTTGCGGGCCAGTTATTTCTGGAGCTTACCAGCAAATCCCTCTGCTAGTTAAAAAATTTTTTGAGTGGCTTAGCTCTCTTAATCTAAGTATAAATAAAGCGAGTTTTACAGCAGATGACACATTTGAGACATTGTCACTTTGTAACCACCTATGTTATTACGCACAAGAACTGAGCTTAAAAATATCATTATCTACACTTATTAAAAAAGACTTAACTACCGATTTATGGCTTGATGCCGTTTATTATTCAGGAGGAAAAAAAAGGAAAATAAAGCATATTATTGATAGAGTAAAACGTGATAATGTCGATATCATTACTTGTTCAGAAAATATGGTTTACGCAAGGGATGAATTGTATCGAGTGCATTATCTTAATGCGATTCAACAAGGATATGAAAGAAATAAAATTTATGATCAGTCTGCTTTAAATGCGATAGAATCCATTATTTTACAGGATAACGCAGGCATCAGCAGGAGTTTTTTTACCGTTATAGATGGCGTGATATTGTCATGCCTGAATATTGTGATTCTTGGTTCTGAATGTTATCTAAGAAAACTTGCTATTAATCATCGCTCTAATTATAAAGATCCTGGCTCATCTTATTATGCAATGATGGCAGCAGCGGAGTGGGCAAAATCCCAGGGTTTAAGTACGTTTAACCTCTCTATCGCCCGACTTTCTGAGGAACCGAAAACAAGTCGGTTACGTCAGTATAAAAGTCGTTTTGGCAAAAAAATCGTTCCTCTTTATGAACTGAAAAGCGATAAATAAATGATCAATTGTAGACGAGTAAACTATGGTAACATCTCTTTTTTCAGAACATCTCTTTCATATTCATCAGGAGCACTTTTCCCTGCAACGTTAGATGTTTTAGTTGATTTCAGAGGACGAATGGCTCCTAAGGTTTTATTTCCTTTTGCCAAAAAGATTGTTCATATGCCAATGGATACCGTTGGAGAAGCTTACCGCCGCTCCCTTACGCCTACAGTTGATGAACTTATTGATTTTTATATAGAAATAGTTGATAAGCACAGAAATGAATTTTCACAATTATTCAGAATTGTTTACTCATTACCTATGGTTGGTTTCGGTTGTTATTTCGGTAAAGATCGTACAGGCATAGCAAGCTACCTTCTTGGTAAAAAACTCAATGCTACACTTGATGACATCATCCTTGATTATACCCAGTCAGAGTATGAGCTGATCAAAAATATCGATCTGTTTTCTGCTCACTGGCTTAAAAGAAATATGAGCAAAGAGAGCTATATAAAAAGGCTGGCATGCCCTAGTCAGGCTATTAAAACACTCGACCATTATCTTATTCAGCGATACGGGAGCATCGATTGCTATCTTGATGAGTAGTTTATTTCAACCAATTTGCGATGGTTACCATTGCAAATAAATTTTGGATACTCAATTTTGTTTCCCTGACTGTAATACACCTTGTCAATAAGGTCTACTACTTGAGCTAAAAATTACTGGAGGTATAGGAATGAAAACTTTCATCCTTTCCGTCATTATTCTTTTTTTAATTGCTATGTGTTGCACTCTTTTCGTGATACTTAAATCAAATAAAAATGAATCATACTTAATACATCCTGAGGTCACTAAGGATGCTGACAAACATGTCATGTGTCTCACACTAAAGGTAAGCAATACGATAACCCACCACCGTTGGCTTACGGAGAGACAGCCTTGCCGCTATGAAACGGTGGTCTGCTCCCCGTTTATTAACACACTTAACACACCGCGATGTTAGTAATGCCATATACCTTTGATACCGCAACAGCAAGGGTTTTATAAAAGGTCATTGGCAGGAGCAGATCACACATTATCCTGACAACACAGATATTACAATGGTAAGGTAGAAGTCCAATTCACTTTGCAAATACATTTAAACTGCTTCCCTTCACTATATAATGGATTTTCCTCATCACGGACTACTACGGAAGCTCCGCCAATCAACGTGTCATCGGAACCATGCACCTTAACATCCGTCGCTGATCTGTCTGGACTCAGACGTACTGAGGTCGCTGCCCTTCGTACTCTTTGTCCTTACTTACTCCAAGTTGCTAGTAGTCAGCAACGCGAGCATGATAGACGCTCCTGTCCCTGAATTTTGCATACATGCCAAAATAATATTTTCGTCTGGCAGTAGTTACGTATAACTGCAAGTTCCTCCTGCTCGGCCTGTCAGATCACGTAGGCCCTGGTAACATTTATGCGAATTAACGGGTTCATGTTCCTCAGCCTTTCAGTACTCAACCTTGAAGATCGTCTCGGCTTAGTTGTCTCACCTCAATCCCTGTTGTCAGCGGGTCACATTACCCTGCGGACAGCTGCAGGTCTCTTCCTTTCAGCTTCTCCACCATCAACCCCTGGTGGGATTGTTAGGTTTCTCGTCGTGAGTGACCTGTTCATTGTTACCGGGAATCAATGATCGGTTTGGGACGGAATATGCACAAGTCAAGGCGTGAATTACTATGGCCTAAAATCGTCATCAACAAGTTGTCATCACATCCGAGATTTTTAAATTATTAAAATCCTGTACACTGAATGCGATTAAAGCATTATTCCACATCACCTTTAAAATATACTTGCTTAATGTAACGCCCTCGGCTATCCCCATGCCCTAAATCCATCGATACCAGTGCCTCTGCTTCTACGCGACTCATTCCATTTTTGACATGATGAGTCACCGCATCGCGTGAATACGCGTATCGCAAACTATGCGGAGCATCTTTTCCTGTCATTCCAGCCTCACGAACAATATTCCTGTACCGTTCTATTGCTGTATGCAATGAAGGTTTATCAATCAATTTCCCATTGTGTTCATCACAATATTTTATTGCCGCATCTAAAATAGATAAAACCTTTTCGCGATTAAAAATGGTCGTATCGCGAGGACGCCCCCCTTTCGTGCCGAAAACAACCCGAACACATTCGTCCCCATTAATTAAAGCCTGCCTCCATGTTTTTAAAGACTTTGCTGACTGAACAGCTTCTTCCGTTCGCAAACCTACATAGCGAGACAACTGAACACCCAATGCTACCCCTGCATCTTTTTTTAAGACGTGATTTATGACAGCAGTTAATTTTTCATCCGAAATAGGGGCTTTTGTCCCATCACGGTTAGCACCTGAAATCCCGAGAGCCTGGTTGCTCAATTTCTCATGGTTGGGATCAGCAAGTTTATTTCGCCCCGCAGCTGACATGATTGAACGCACTGCTGCCATCTCGTTTTGCAATGTACGGAGCGACAGGTTTTCAGCCTGCCGGCTATGAATATATTTTTCGATATGGGTCGTCTTGATGTGTTTTACATCACGAATTTGAATATTCAACTTTGCCAGACGTTCAGAAAAACGGTCCGCAATTCTGGAACGGTCAGCAACGGTTTTAAAACTCCCTCGTCCCTGACGAGCAAGCGTGACAAGTTGTTTTCCTAGCTGTTTACCGAATCTGGACATTCCTATATCTCCACAGGGATACACGTCCCTCGGCTTGTAAATAAGCGGACGGATCTGTACCCCAGTAATTCATCCCCGACGACACGGTTGCTTTTGCGCTTCCTGCGTCTCAACTGGTATCTGTGCATCGGGGCGGCGAATTGTTGAGTTCTTGCGAGGCACCCCAGATCTCTGATCTGTTTGCTGCTTATGCAGAGCTGACTTACGTCAAGCTGCCTCCAACACTACTGTTCGTAGTGTCGCCATCGATACCGAGTCGATTTCCTCCTTACTGATAGTTGAACGTTCAGACGGCCTTCCGTCGTGCTTACGTTGATGTAAAAGTGAGTTTAATACCGTACTGACACGGACTACATGTTGGTCAGATGGTAGTAAAACGTTGAAAACCACGTCGTACGTGGGTTGAGACGTTATGCGCTGCGCGCGTCACTTGGTAGTGTCTTCGCCACTTCACAAGTGACGCCGCGCAGCTTCGTGCTCCTAATGCAACTCCGTAAGCGGCCAAATGTACCAAATGGCCTTATACGTCGGCGCAAAAGTCGTACGAAACTCAGGGCGTATCACTGCAAATGAGAAGACGTTGAACTGATGCCGTTCACAGAACGGAAGTGAATTGAAACTGGCAGATTTGCTACACAGTAAACCTTCATCGCCGCGTCATAGTGCGCTTTCATAGACGATATCTGCTTTCAAAGGTGAGCAGATTTGCCACATTTTTCATGTACTCCCTTCCAGGCTTAGAGAGTTTTATTGTGCAGTCACCCGAAGGCGCTCCTCACAGACTGCCGGAACATTGGTGGTCGCAGCTTAAGTGCGACTGTAGCCACCCGAAGGCGCTCATCACAGGCTACAAGAGCATTGGTGGTCGCCAGTGCGACAGTACAACAATTTAATAGTACCAACAGGGAAATACGACGTCAAATGGATGTAGACATCGTTTTTTTTGGTGATTAATATGTAGTTTTCTCCGATGAAAACGGTTGATATGGATATTTTCAAACAACGCTTTCTAATTGTTATTTTCGGATTATCTAACTTTTTATTCTTTTATTTATTATTAACTTCTATTGATCTAAACATATTCTTAATGACCAGACTTAATTTCTCAATATTACATTTGCAGATAATTAAGCCTCTAATAATGCTTGTGATTTTTTTATCCATAACCCACTTATTAAATAACACCTCACCTTACCAAGGGTTAACCTGGGGAAAACCTAACAAGCAGTCATTTATTTTTCTTGCACTCATAATTATTGCTTACGCTGCTTCATACTACCTTACGCCGAAAGAACCCTTCGTTACAGATTTTACTAAAGGTTTGTCACACGAAATGGCAGCTGTAAAAATTGCAGCCACTATTATTATTTTCCCACTTCTGGAGGAACTGGTTTTCAGAGGAATTACCCTGAGCTCTTTCTTAAACGCTTTTGGTGAAAAGGCGGGCTATATTATCGGCGGATTGACTGTTTCTTTTTTGTTTGCAGTTATACACACAATATTCATTCCCCACCAAAATCCAAATGTTTGCACTTTCATTAATTTTCTGTGGAGCAAGATATCAAAGTAGAGGACTTCTTTTACCAATTCTACTGCATGCTTTTTGTATCGCGCTTGGTCTCTACATCGAATTAAAATAGCAGAATTAAAAAATGGTAGTTATTATTAACACATAATGGTAACTACCTTTTCCCGATTGTCTGACTGCTTCGTGCCAACAGCGGGCGTCATCTACAGAAGTGGCTCGACACAGGTTTCGCGGAAAATACTGAGGATCTGTTCTTCGGATGAACATTTCTGCATGGGGGTGCTCTCAGGTCACTGATAAAGCATTACTAATGCGGTATGTTGATGAACAGGGGTACGTCAAACTGATTATTTTAAGATTTATCAAATTAACCACATTTTATACCACCAATCATCAATTTGATGCTTTCTTAAATCTAAAAGTTGCTTTAACTCAACATTATAGCGTTTTTTATTAATTTAACTTATGCATCCATTGAAGATGATGAATTAAGCACCACTTCAGACTTAGACTTTGATGAACTGTTTTTTTATTTCCTCTGGAGGTAATCACTTGAACGCAGAAGCCCCCCCCAAGAAAAAAGGTGGAAGATTTAACACCAAATCCGAAGTAAAACAGATGGTATGGGTAAGGATGGCAGGACACTGCGAGCTTTGTGGAACAGACCTGACGCATGATTTTCGCGTGGGCACATCCATGCAGTGGGGTGAGGTCGCACATATACTTCCGGCTAGCCCCAAAGGACCCAGAGGGCGAGAAGAGCATAGTGATGAACAGGCTCAAAATCTTACTAATGACTTCTCAAATCTGATGCTGTTGTGCCCAAATTGTCACGAAAAAATAGATCGCGATGATGACGGTTATCCTGAAGATGATTTGAGTGGCCTGCATGAAAGCTGTCTTGCTCGTATACGCCTTGCAGCCTCTCAGCCTGCTGAAGGACGGGCTATACCGCTAATTGTTCAGAGTCAGCATTTTGCATCTACCAATAATATCCCGGCAGGGGAATTGCTGACAGCGATGTCGTCCGAGGGACTGACTGCGTTTGGTCACACAATTAACATCACTTTCAGAGAGCCTGGCCCCCGCGGAAGGGATGATTTGTACTGGCAATTAATTAAGGACGATATCGAGCAGAAGATTTCAGGGGAATTAGCCAAACGCGGAGGCAGCTTCGGCGATATGCCTGCTTTAGCCCTCGTGGGTCTCGCAGACATCCCTGCATTGATTATGCTCGGACAAGCCATCGGAGACCGCTCTAACCGGTATTTATTTTCCAGAAGTCGCACACATGGTCTTCGCTGGCCATCGAAATCCGCTTCTCCTCCTGATTATATATTCTCTCCAGCACCTCAAGGTAATGGGCCACTGGCCTTAGTCCTTTCGATATCGGCGACTATTCCTGAACGGGATATTGAAGCAGTGCTGCCGGGCGTGCGAATCGCGTCGTTCACTATTCCAGAGCCCTCATATGCGATGGTTTCAAACCGGAATGTTATCAACACATTCCGGGATGAACTTCAAAAGCATTTGAGTCAACTTGAAGCAGAATCGGAGCAACCTATCAGCGTCTTTGCTGCGATCCCTGCAGCGCTTGCAATTGAATTTGGTGCTTTGCTGACGACGCAGCATCAGCACCCTTATGTAATTTTCGATAGAGAGAGTAATTCAAACCAGTTCCGGTCAATGCTGACTATCGGCCACCCTCAGGAGTCACAGAAATGAATAATGAACAGACTAAACACAGCAGCTGGGAATTTTTCCTTCTTCGAGCAGCAAGAGCGATTTCTCTGACCGGTCCGCAGTATGAAAAAATTAATGGCCGCTACGCACAACTGCAGACAATCCTCTCAGCTTCCGATGATCCTATTCTGCAGGATGCACATATTTTTCCGCAGGGATCTATGCGCCTTAAAACTACCATCAACCCCGTGTCTGATGCGCCGGCAGACCTGGGCACAATTGATGCAGATGCAATTGTCTGGCTCCCGAATTCCAGAGGAGTATCAGCGGACACTGTGCTCGAAACGATAGAAAAACGGTTTCAGGAAGGCAGTCGCGTTCATGAGGACATAAAGCCTCTGCGAAGAGGGGTACGTGTTGTTTATGCAGATCAGAACCCAGGTTTTCATATTGACGTGACCCCAGCACGACCCCGCAGCTGGAATGATGAAACTCACGGCCATGGCATGCTTGAAGTACCAGATAGAGAAACTGGGTGGAAAGCGAGCAGCCCTATCCCCTATGCAGACTGGCTCCATGATGCTTCGGAGAGTCAAATCATGCTTGAAAATTATGTTGCTCTCAATAAAAGTCGGGCTGCTGCAGATTCCGCGACCATAGCCCCACTACCCGAATATGAAGAATATCAGACCGAGGATCCACTTAGAGCCAGTATCAAGCTTCTGAAACGCCATCGCGATGAATGGGCTATTCGCACTAAAAATGAAAGATCGCGCCCAATTTCAGCTGTCATCACAACACTCGCCGCTCACGCCTGGCTGAATGTAGCAATGCAATCGCGGCAAAGGCCATTTACGCCACTTGAAGCCATTCTTGAGATCGTCAGAACTATGCCAAACTTCATTCGAAGCAATGGACAGGAATACATGGTCTGTAATCCAGAGGATAGCGGCGAAAACTTTGCAGAAAAATGGAATCGCCCAGGAGAAGGCTCTGCTTACCAAAGGGCGTTCTATGAATGGCATGAAAGTGCCTGCGAGGCATTCAGCCTTGGACTTGAAAGCTATTCATCCGTGGAATCATTTGCCAAGGCAGTAAACGAAAGCTTCGGAATCGGGCGTTCATTTGTAGATGAAGTAAATACTAGTATCCCCGCTAACTGGACAATGCCGGGTCGGCCTTCAGGTATGAACCGAAACTCTGTTTCAATGGGAGCGCTGTTTGGAGGTGTGGCTGGCAGCGATCAATCTCAGGCTGATACGAAACCGGTAGGTCGACTTGGTTAATATTCCAGATGATGCGGTTGCACAGGGAATTGCCACACTTGAGGCACTCCTAAACACAGGTAATGCCGCAGGTCTACTGCAGCACACCAAAGCGCGCTCAGATGAAACCGTAGCATACCGTTTCCCGCTTCCAACAGATTATCTGGGCATAGAAAGGACATTGCACATAGGATTTCCCAAGGGATTCCCATCCGCTGGTCTCAATCTGTATGTGGATCCCTCACCTTGGCTTGTTTGGCCACACGCAACAAAAGCAGGTCTATGTCTTCACGGGTTTAAAGAAGAGCCAGTTACGGGGTCACCTGACACAGTAGTTCGCGACAGCATTAATCGGCTGAAGAAAATATTGTCTTTATCCATCCAGGGCGCAAACGCAGATAAACGTAATCTCGAATTTCAGAATGAGATTACGTCTTACTGGATAAGACAGCACGGTAGGTCTGTACGGAATGTATTGCTCATTGGGCGGCCAGAATATGCTTCTGAACTATTCGCACTAAGTGATTCTCGATACATCGTTCCCTCAGGCTATGAGTCAGTCTGGTTATCATCAGATATAAAAGCTCTTGGTAGCCATGCCCGCCGGATTATGGGAAGGCAAGTCACGATACGCTCTCCACATGCAGGCGGTTTTTTTGTAAAACTCAAAAGTTTTCCTGGACTCGTGTTTCCAGCACCGGCAGAGCTGTTGTCGTGGATCCTCCCTCATGTATCTGAGGCGGATGCGACAAAACTTTCTACGTGGTTTAGTACCAGTAGCTCACTTATTTCCCGATGGCTGATTCTGGAGTTACCTGGCAAAGCCGGCGCGCCTTTATACACACTGAATGTTTTTGCAAAGGTAGATACTCGTCGCCGTAGCCCATTCTTCGGATCGCGCTCCGCACGTCGGAAACCTTTGGCGATAACCGGGCAACATCCTGCAATTATTTATTCCTCCAGATTAAACGTCATTGACCGTACAGATTTCTATGCGCGAGATTTAAGCGGCAGCATCAGAGGGCTGGAAGCAGCACACGTTGTGTTCATCGGGGTAGGATCGCTGGGTGGGGCTGTTGCATCACAACTTGCAAGGTCGGGGCTTAAACATCTGACTCTTATCGACCCAGATACTTTTGAGTCCGCCAATATGGGAAGGCATGTGCTTGGCATGGATGATTTAGGTAAATTCAAAGTCGATGCACTTAAAACCAGGCTCATGCGGGATCATCCAACTTCTGAGGTCAAAGCTTTTAATACGTATGTGCAATTTGCCTTGGAAGACAAGCCTGACCTTCTTCAGACTGCTGATTTAGTCATCATCACAACAGCTGACTGGGAGTCTGAAGCTAGTTTGTGGAAACTAAAAGCAAAAGGTCAATCATGGGCATTTATTCAGGGATGGAGTGAACCTCATACGCTTGTGGGACATGCATTAGCGTCACCTCGAGGTGACTATGATGGCAGGCACTTATTCAGTGACAACGGCGACTTTAGTCACAAATATACAGAGTGGCCGGAAGGAGGGGTTGTTCCGCTACCTGCCTGCGGGGAAAGTTTCATTCCCGGGAACGCAGCGGGTATGAATACCATCGCCACAATGATAACGCAGGCATCGATTCAGTATCTGAACGGTATTAAAAAGGAATCGCTCTGGTTAACAAGCATAAACCGCCCTGCTGATGCACAGGTGCAGGGCGGGACGTATATCGGCCCTGACTTACCGACAGGAACCATTCAAACTGTTCTGGAGCGGGCTTGGCCCGAATCTACACATGAGGCTGGAAAATAATGGAGGTTACCTGGAGTTGGAAATGGCCCGGTGTTGAGGACGTCTTACTGATATCCCACTCCGCGGCTGATATTTTTCACTGTAATCGGCAAATAAGTGGGGAACATGAGCGAGGGGGTCAGTTTTTTGTCGACCCCAATCATCCAGACGGTATCATTTTGTCTCTTGCAACAGCACCACACAAAGCCGACAACGCAGGGCGAACATGGCTTGAGTTAGACCCTGAACGCTGTAAGAAGGAGATTCAGAAGGCAAATGCTCTTGGGTTACGATTAATAGGATACTGGCATACGCATCCTCAGGTAATACCGCAGATATCGAGTGCAGATATTTCGAGCTTTTCCCGCTTTGCGCAACGTTACTCTCAGGTACTTCCGCATCCTGTAGCCATTATCGTCGGCACCTCTCCAGATACTTCAGGAATTAAAGCTTGGTTATTTAGAGAGGGGGGGTATTTTGAAGCTGTCAGAATGGACTGTCCCTTTTAGCAGAATCACAACTAACGGCCTGATCGCGCGAGTAATAAAGAAAAAAGTTCAGCCTGAAAACGGGCATCATCAAGCGCATTATGCGTGGGTTGGGTTAGAGGGGCAAGGACTGCAGACATATGTGATGATTTTGTGTCTGACCACTCGCACCCCATAGCCCCCATGTAGCAGGCTTTAATGTCTATGGCTGTGAAACCAAAGGGGTTGCTGCCAATATACTTGTGAAAGTAGTAATTGATGAATGACCAGTCAAATGGGGCATTCAGACCGACAAAAATGGGTTTCCGATGTTGAGAAATCAAAGAAGCAAGCCAGTCTTTTAGCTTTAACATAGCCTGTTCTGGAGCAAGTCCCTCGCTCAGTAGACGGTTAATATCAAGCCCAGTCACAGCAAGAGATTCAGCATCATGCTTCTCGCCCTCTGGTTGAAGTTCAAGGTACAGTGCGTTCTCAGGATCACTCACCAGACAAGCCCCAATTGATAGGAGGCTGTAAATTCCGGGAACAGGACCTGACGTTTCAATATCAACTGACACATATATCTCGGAATTGCGCATAGAAATCCTCTGATGAAGAATTTGGTAATCTGGGTAGGGGCTGATCTTACATCAAAGACTGAATAATCATGGCAGTCAATGTTTCCACGAGTTGATGAAATTCGTTGTTTGGTAGGTTATGTTGTGCCCCCCAGATATCTTGCCCCGTTAGCATGTCCGCCTCGTGCTGTGAGTTCAACGGGTCGATGTAACGCTACCTTAATCAAGTGGGACGTTGCCATGAAACGAAGAACTCGGATTAACTACATACCAGAACAGAAGGCGATTATCTGGGACAGATATAAACAAGGTGATTCAAGCGCTGGGCTTACCTCACCGTAGTTCTCGAACTGTTCGCAAGGAAACCAGTGGGATGGGCAATGTCGTTCTCACCGGATAGCAGACTGACTATCAAAGCGCTGGAAATGGCGTGGGAAATTCGCGGCAAGCCTGCCGGGGTGATGTTCCACAGCGATCAAAGCTGCCACTTTACAAGCAGGCAGTTCCGGCAATGTCTGTGGCGATATCGGATCAGACAAGGTATGAGTCGGCGTGGAAATTGCTGGGATAATAGCCCAATGGAACTCTTCTTCAGAAGCCTGAAGAATGAGTGGGTGCCAGCGACTGGCTATATAAGCTTCAGCGATACTGCCCATGCGATAACTTACTATATTGTTGGGTATTACAGCGAACTCAGGCCACACGAATATAACGGCGCGTTACCACCAAACGAATCGGAAAAACGATACTGGAAAAACTCAAAGTAGAGGCCAGTTTTAGTTGACCACTACATTACGCATAGAATCCCCTTCTATGATGGGTAGTCGTAACGCATTGGTAAAAATATTAACCTTATGATTTTAGATAATTTATTAGGTAGCCCAGAGTGCTGAAACAGTAATTAGCAATTGCTCAAAAAATCCGCTATAGTCCCTGAGAACTCACCTAATTCGGAGGGGGATATGTATCAGTCTCAAGAGAAACGCGCCTGGGAACGTGGTGTTCGTCTCGCTGCAATATGGAAGGGTACCAAAAAAATTTTTACACGTTTAGATCAGCGCTGCGTCATGCTGGCTAAACTATACAAACTGCCGAAGTGGTTAGGCCACATGCCGCTGCTTTTAGCTGTCCTTTGTTCGTTAGTTGCGCTTATAGCAGGCGGTCTCCTGATAAGCTGCAGCGCAGTTTTATTATGGGCTTTAATTGCTGCCATAACACATATCGGATCTGGCTCTGAAAATGCTTCAATAAATAGTTTTAATGAAAAGAAAGATGAAAATAATTTTCATGATGAATTTGTAATGAATAGCGCCACCAATAATGAATATGATGGCGCTCCTTACAAATCCCCGAGTGAAGATTAGGCCGAATTAACTGTACCAGTAAAACTACCCTTTGGTTGCTTTACTGCCGATAGCATTACCAGCAGCTTCTCCAAGTTTCCCGCCTGTATTCTGAGCAGTTTCAGTACCCTTTTGAAAGGCAGCGCTAACAGCGACACCCACGCTGGCCCCTGCCCACGAAAGAGCTCCCAGCCAAACAGCAGGCAGTACAATAAACATCGCTCCCATCACCAGATTCATAATGAGGTCATCTGAGCTGTTCTGCAGTCCCGCCATATTAAAGCGGCTGTGTGTATCTGAACTGTACAACGCTGTCAGGAGCCAGCTGTCGAGCCAGCGCGCCAGTTCCCACCAGAACGTCAGGAAGTTCAAGGCGAATATTACAAAGGTCAGCGTAATAACAGTCTTGAACTCGTAAGCCGCAAACGCCAGAATCAGCGGCAGCATGACATACATTGCCATCAGCAGGATGGCCTGTATCATTGGCAGCGCCTGTCGCATCGCATCGAACGCCGGGAACGCCGCCAGACTGCCGAGAGATGTCCCGCCAATAGCCGCCACGCGTGCCGCTGCATTATCCAGGGTAAAATCGGCGTTGCCGCCATAGCCGGCATACACGTGACCATTCTGTGAGACCGTCAGGCTTTCCGGGCTGACCAGACGACGGATGACGGCTTCCTGATAGTCACTGTCGTTAAAGCCTGACATTTTCATTGCGGCCGAGATACGCAGCCACATATCGGGGTCGGCCTGATCTTTCACCCGCGCTTTCAGACCATTGTCCGTACTGCTCCACCACTCGCTGCAGGTGGGATAGCCGCCTCTTCCGGTATTGGGCCGCCCGCTGTCCCGGCTGTCAGACCATGGGAACGCAGCCCGGGGCAGTTTGGACTGCAACGAAGGATAGTACCGGCTCAGGAAGGTACTGCTGCCAATCCATTCGATATCACGCAGCGTGGTTTTGTCCTTTGTCTGGCCCTGATCCTGTTGCTTCCACAGATACAGCGCAACCGAATAGCAGTCGTTGGTGAAGTCCTGCAGTTCCTGCGCCAGCGCTTTGTTGTCGATACGCGTATGCTGCACTTCAAAGCGGATCTGCCGCATGTCAGGGCGGCAGGGAATGGTCGCCACGGCCGCCTGGGTGACCCCTTTAGAGAGTTTATGAATCAGTACCCACCACACCGGTGCCGCAGCCGTCTGATCGTTGAGACTGGATACCACGCCGGCATAACCGCTTTCATCTGGGGCTTTCGGCGTCCAGACGCCACAGGTTTTGGCCCGGGTTGTATCGTACTGCATCGTGCTGAGGCTGACGTTAATCAGCGGCACACAGCAGGCAATCATCACCAGGAACCCGGCATACAGCGCGTTTTCAATGCGGGGCAGCGACAGCATCCCCTTGTTGCCTTCATCCTCCCCTTCTTCGCGGACCTTCAGCCAGATGCCCACCACCTTGAACGCCAGCGGCAGAACAAAAAGGCCGGTGCCCAGCAGGACGTTCCACAGGCCATTGTTGATGACCCAGCCGAGCAGTGTGAGAAAATACTCAAGATAGCTGTTTGTTGTCATCGTCAGGCTCCCGGACCGGTAAACATCGCGTACTCACACAGCGCGATAAAAAGCACACTGACCACACTGATGCGCAGCAGCGGCCGCCGGTATGCCTCCCGGAAGCCCGGCGCATGCCGGATTTTCCAGAGGCCCCAGGCAACCAGCGCATACAGCGCCAGTCGCCACATCAGCCAGCCGTAACGCGTCGACTGCATCCAGCTCCGGAATGCAGCAGCTTCAGTCGGATGTTTCATGGCGGTGTCAGCCATCATCAGTGAGACCACCATGAACAGCGCCATGCAGGCGAGGAAGATGCCGGCACGGGTAAGGACTTTCCTGACAGTCGTTTTATTACGCATCCTTATTCCCTCATTCAGCCGACTGCGGCGCTGCCATCTGGTTGAAGCGACTGTCGGTATTGTCATCAGACTGGGTCTGCGGGTTGGTTTCGACGCGCTGGTTCTCCCTGTCGATAATGGTCAGCACCGAATTACGTGACAGTTCACGCTTCATCTCCATCTCGGTTTTGAGCGCCGCGATTTCACGGTCCAGTGCCTCGATGCGCTCACCGGCAGCACCTATTGCCTTTGGCTGGGCGGCGGCATTGGGCTCTGACATACCGGTGACCATCATACGTCGCATCAGGAGTGCCGTTTCCACCGTGTCGGACATGGCCAGCTCGCCGGCAAGGCGGGCGGTCAGGGCAGCATTATCCGGGTCACGCTGCAGGGCTTTAATCACGCCAGCCGTCACCGGCAGTCCGCCGGTTTTCAGCTTCGCCAGATTCGCGGCCGTGGGCTTTTCCGTACCGTTGATGAGCCTGACCAGCTGCTCAGCGTTGGCTTTAGTTGCCTCTTCCAGCAGTGGGGCAAAGCCGGTGCCGGCAACGGTCGTACCGGGCTGGTCATCCGCATCACCGCTGGTACATTCGCTCGCGTTGGCACAGGTGCGCATCGAGCGATCGCCCAATACCTTCACGGTCATGGCCGCCGCCTCTTCAGCGCTGCCGAATTTAGAGCATGCGCCACCGTTACAGCTGCTTTCGGCGACAGTCGAATCAGACGTGACGGGCAGACCGTTCATCATGTTGTAGCCGGCAGCGACAAGGTCATGGGTGACACGTATCGCGGGCTGCCCCGCCCCCCCACGTTTTTGGCCGCCAACCCAGTTACTGCCTGAAGCGCCGCTGGCCTTGCGACCTGCGTCATCAACACGAACTGCGTCGGCATCACCGCTGTTTACGATGGATTTGTATTCATCCATCATGGCCTGCTGTGTCCAGTTACTGCTGTCGCTGAAGTCCATCATCTTTTTCGCCATGTTCTGGCAGTTGAGCTGCGCCTTGTCGAATGACACATTGGCCTGAAGTACGCCGTTGGTGAGCATGTCATACAGACCGGGGTTAGCCCGCTGAATGACCATCGCCGGCAGACTGGCCACCGCGCCGGTGGCCCCCTGAATCACGTCGCCCATCAGGTTTTTAAAGCCGGATGTGACGCCGTTGAGCTGGTTGCCGACGGTGGTTTTCAGGTCAAAGTTGCCGCACATCAGGTCACTGCTCCAGCCGGTATTCAGCCCCAGCTTCTGCATATTGCCGCGCGTGGCCGGCTGGGAAATGACCGAGCCGCCGCCGAGGGTGTAGAACAGTTTGTCCGACACCGCACCATCGACGGACTTGCCGTAACCGATGGCGCTGTTGTTCACCTGCGGCAGGGACATGCCGAGGATGGTATTGTCATCATCGGCCGCGTGCGCGGTCGGGAGAACGGTCAGCAGGGAGCCGGTCAGCAGCAGGCTTACGCGAACGGCTGAAAATGAAGGTGATTTTTTCACGATTTTCCTCATCAGATATCAGTGCTGCCCAGAAATTTCTGCCCGCGCTTTTTGCAGCAGCTGTAGGGCTGCCAGAGCGCAAAGGCTTCGTTGTTATCGCTCGCGGCGGTGTGGCTCCCGTCCGGGAAGACGGCACAGGACTGTGTCATGTGGGGAGCCAGCCGCTGCCATTTGTGATTGCGCGTGCCGGTGTTTTCCGTGACCTCGCCCGGTGGCCAGTACCCGTCATGGCGGTTGCCCCGGAGCACCTGATAAACATGGGGCTGCCCGGCGCGGGTGATAATGTCTGCCACACGCTGCGCCACCACGGCAGAGGCTTTGTCATCATCGGTCTGGCTGATAAACCCCGAACGGGGATAGATGTTGCCCCACATACTGGCCGCGGCCTGACTGCCGATTTCCCGCTGGCCGGGTACAAGCGCTTCCGGATACAGGGACTCCGGCACGCCCGTGCGCCAGGCCGCCGAATCCAGCGTACTCAGGAAGTAAGGCATTAAAGGGGTGGCTGCGGTATCACAGGAATAGCCCGGGATACTGCCACCAATCAGGGAGGTGGCCGGGTGGCCAATCGCATCGGCATACTTGAAACGCACGGCGGACTTGCGCTGGCCGGGATTTTTCATGTCGGCCGGATTGGCTCCTCCGGCAGAAACACCGGAAAGCCCGCTGGTCACGGCACTCTCTAACCCGCCGGCAGTCTGGCTGACAAACGCCATTTCCTGCCACGGGTTGCCGCCCGGAGCGACATAGGTCGAAACGACTGCCTGAGGAATGAAGTGAGTGACTTTGACCGACGTGCGCACTTTGCAGCCAAAGGGGGTGCAGAACAGCCAGTAACAGATGCCACTGACACGCCAGCTGATACAGTTTTGCGACACGGCGCTGGCAATAATCTGCGCAGTGTTAAGTGCTGCAACAGTTGCCGGCGCGGTTGCCGTACCCAGTACCGTGGCAACCGCCAGCGAGCACACCGTGGTTCTGATGCGGGAAGGTTTTGTATTCACTGACCACCTCCCCGGTTACGCAGGGATGTGGCCACGGCCACATCCGTGGTGCCGTACACCACATCGCGGTCATCAAACACCACTGCCGGCACTTTTTTAATGCCCAGTTCCCAGGCCCGGACCACCTGGCGATAGGAATCATTCAGCTGCAGCTGTTTTTGTTGCCAGGCAGGAGACGCCATAACCTGCCTGACGTGTGCCTCGGCCTGCTGCGGATCTGCAGGCAGTTCCCCGAATATGTCGGCCTGCAGCCGGTCAGGACCATCAAGAAGGACCACCGGCACGTCCGGCGGCAGATTTGCCGGCAGATGCTGACTGTCGGTGAAGACGACCGTGCCGGCCAGTACGGATGCCGGCAGCAGAGCCGGCAGGAAAACAAGAGAGGTCAGTTTCATGAATCGGGACTCCGTCAGACTGAATCGTCTGTCAGCGTGCCCGCGGCCGTTCATAAAAGCCGCAATAAACTCATTTTCAGAACTCAAAAATTAATCTGCGAGTTTAGAATTTTCCTTTCCCACTGCTTTACCTGTTCTGACTGACCGCTGCGTGCCCAAGCCGTGTGAAAACTGTTTTGGTCGCTTAATCTGAGAAAAACGGGGCTGAAAACTACGCTCATACGTAAAATTTGGCTCAGCTAAACAGTCGAGTAATTACAGATTTTGGAATGCCCCCGCTTCCGCAGACAGTATCTGTCCTCACGGTGAGGCCTTTTCGAAGGCCTCCGGACTGACGCCTTCCAGGTGACTGTTAAACCCGTGGCGATTCATCCTTTTTGACTTACGCAGCATACACCAGATGGCTGATGCAGAGTTCATGGCAGGGATAATATGTTTAACCTGATAGAGGATCGTAATCCCGGTGAAGTAATACCCATCAAATAATTTATGAAATGTCCGCGCCTCGTGCGGGATGAAAATAAAGTTTAATACTAACTAACGGCAAAAGCCGCCTAAATCGGTGTTTTTTTTGTTCGAAAAAAGGGGGGTTATCATCCTAAACCAGAGGCCGGGCGCACCTGCCGGTCGGATCCGTAGAAATAAAGTTTCATACTTAGCGATTAGAAAGCCTTAAAGGCATACTGGTACGCCAACACTTGGAACTACTTAACCTGCTGTTATGGCGCAGTCAAGCTCCTGGCTGCCGACAATGTTAAACGTTTTCATACCGCCCCTAAATGTAAAATCAACCATCGCTAAATCTGTTAGGAAGAAGCCCTTGAATCAATCACACAAAGGCTGCTGTAACCCCAGCAGCCATGTTTGTGGCAAATAATCTGAGAGCTCCCTCCCTAGAAATCAGGCGGCTCTCAATCTGAATGCCCACGATTTGCACGGCATCCACCACAGCCTTTTCAAAGACAGTGCACGTCCCTACGGGCTGCGGGGCATCGCTTGGTTGTGCAGGATAGGCTAGTGCCACTAGGTTGCATCCAGTAGCCTTGGAGAAGGCTAGGGCTTCGTAGATGTCAGCTTCACTGATGCGAAGCTGTCCCTTCTCCACGTGGCCCTTGTACTTGGCATCCAGCAGCATCCTGGGCCTTGTTCCATCGAGCTCAATTACACAGTCTGGGTACACTGAAAGCTTGCTCACAGCACCGGTAATCATCCTGATCTTAGTGCCTAAGGGATAGCCCTGTTGGGACACTACGGCACTGCGACCAAAGCCCAATCGTGCGGCCACCGTTAACAGATCTTCCCACACGCGCCAGGTATTCACTAAGTAACCAGGTGCATGGGCCTGTCCCTGCTTGTAGTTAAGCCCCAGGCCTCCGAGCACATCGATAGACAGCTCATGCAGTGGTTTCCACGCTCGGTGCCGTGCAGGAATGGGGTTTCGACGGTTAGCAGCAACGTTCTGAGGCGAAAGGTCTTCAATCAAACGCACCAGCGAACTTGCGGCTGAAGGGTCACTTACTTCAGGGAGTAACTCCCTGGCCGCTGCCACGATATCCCCGTTCCAACCGTTCTTGCGATCAAAGCGAATGAGCTCTTGCTCAAAGCCATCAGGTGAAGGAAAGATGAGATCCACCGGATCAGGATCCCCATCGATGAAGAAGTCTGCTTCACGCACACTACGATAGCTGCGCAGTGGCCGACGTTTACGGGCCTCGTACATGCTCGTGATGGAACGAGCTACCAGCGTAGACAAATCCCTTGGGGTACCACCTGATGCCGATAAGCGTTCGGAAGCCAAGAGGCGCCCATGACGTGAAAGCGTGGAGAGGAAAAAGAAATCTTCGCGCCACGCTGCATCTGTGTCGTCGAGTCCCAAAAACTTGGGAGCAACTTCCAGTTCCAGTGAAGGTGCCAGGCGAATGAGGCCCGCAAAATCGATGGCACGTGTGCCCTTGGCATCCACACTGATAGGGTTGTAGCTAAGCCTCAAGCTCGACGCAGCCCGGTTCCCAGCCTCCAATAAAAGGCTGTTGGCCTTCGTGCGATCCACCCCAATCGTTTCAGCAATCGCACGGCTCAGGTCAACGGGTGTACCGTACTCAATTAGGGACAGCCGTGTTCGGGGGTTCACCACGTGCTACCCCCTCGGATTGGCAAATGCCCTGAGAGCCGCGTAGATATTGTTCTCAGCAAAATTCGTGGGCCCTTCAAAACGAAAGCGTAAATCATCCGCAAAAGTTGTCTCGGTGAGCTTGAACGGATTAAAGGCTGGCCCATCGAGCGCATTAAGAGCCGCTGCAATTCCTCGTGTGTCCCCGAAGAATACCTCTTCCACGTGTGCCCGCACCTTCGCCCACCCTACACACAGCGTGCCCAAAGCTTCATTAAGGCCCAATGTTTGCGGCTTCACATCCGACATCAGTACACCATGCCCGATCTGAAACTCGGGACCACGGCCCAGAGCAATTTGCGCGTTTACAGCAATCCAGGCACTCACCGAAGCCTCCAAGGCATCGTTCACGCTGGCAGGTACATCAGGCAATGCATTGACACCCTTGGCACCCAAACCGTAAAACGTCCGCAAAGCCGCTTCATCGGGCTCTAGGCGCATAGGTTCCCAACGACGCAAGAACGCGACATCCAAGGGCTCCACAGACGCATCGGCCTGATTCATCGCAGCCAAGATATAGAGGTCATGGGGCAGTGCGTATTCGATCACATCACCAGAGACGGGATCGAGCATTTCAAAGAACTGCGTTTCAGCAAGTTTGGCCCCATCAGAGGCCAAGCGTTTATCGGACTCAATGGCCACAATGGCACCACCGAACACCTGCACCGCAGGACCTCGGTTGATCTCATCAATGATCAACAGTGCAGCCCCATTGGCACCCTTCGCATGCTCACTGGCACGGTACAGAGTCCCCTTCACGATGGTGAAGTCTGGGTCTCCTGCTGTCTTGTTGACCGCAGGCGTGATGCCCGATAAGAAATCGCGGTACTTGGAGTTTTGGTGGAAGACCGTCCGAAAGACTTTGCGGTCCATCTTGGTGGGTGCAGGAATGTCTTTAACAACCCCAGCAGCAGGGGGAATAGGGATGCCGCCCATGGGATTGAGCTGCGGTGGGCCACCTGCAGGAGCAAGACCAAAGGCTGTTTCAAAGGCCAAAGCAACTTCGGCCAAGAGCTTGGACTTGCCCGTGCCAGGTGCACCAGACACCAGCACGTTGCGCGAACGTGCGAGTAGCTTTAACACCTGTTTGCAGTTTTTACTTACCATTACAGAACCTACGCATGTTCGTGAAGTCGATATAGCCAATTACGGCTCGATTAGCAGCCCGCTGTGCATCCAAACAACTCAATAGCTCTTGAGCAACTGAAGGATCCCAAACGCCTTTAACACGAAGAGTTGCTTCTTCCGCGAAGTGCGGCCAAACCGACTGGTCATGAAGCTGAATCAGAAGCAACAAAACGCGATTCCCAATTCCCCCTGATGGCATTCGGTCCGAATCAAAACATGAAAATTTCGGCACCTGAGAAATCCATCCCTCTCTCGGCCGAGACTTTGTGGGTGACATAAACTCAGCTGCTCTTGATACAACCTGTGTTGAGTCCGGCTCGTTCCAAAAGAAGGTACCTTGATGTACTGCCTTTCCACCCCGGAGAATTTTATTGGGAAATATCAACTCAACAGCTGGCAACACCGCCTCGTAGGGAAATCGAAAGTCTCTTGCCCCCCCTCCAGAATCAGAGTCATTAGACTCCGCATCAGCTTTCCGTCGATCTCCCTCAACAATCTCCTTGTACAGAATTCGAGCAACCTGTCCCGCTCCATTAGCCATGAATTTTGGATCCTTCTTCTATTTCTTCGCCCCCTAGGGCGAGCTCAGAGGGCACATAAGCAATCGCCCCCAGCGCGCGTGCCTGCATCGCACGGTGCGACCAAACTGTAGACAGACTTCCTGTGCGTTTTGCCATTGCAGCCAAAACATTATCTCGGGTAATTGTGGACTTGGCCTCACCTGGCAAGCCCACTTGGCCCCGATCCAAAAGCGGGAAGTCTTGGAGCACTAACTCCATGTCCTTTAAATCGAGCCCATAGGCCACGGCCACTTCCGCATCAATCTCCCCACGAAGCTGCGCCATGCGCTCGTAGGTTTCACGAGTAGCCCCCGCACTGTCAAGTGTGCGCAATTCGCGTGCAGCACTCACCAGCCTCTTCCATGGCAAACCATCTTTGGCGAGTTTTGGCATGGGCACGCTTTGCAGCAGGAAGTAATTCACCGTCGTAGTGAGCACACGCCGAAGCATCCAGTCAAAGGCAAAACTGTTAGCGATGGACACCCACACCAGCAGCCGTTCTTCCGATGGGTCCTCAGGGAAAAGGATCGTGGGTACCTTATTGCCACAGACCACCCCAGCAGGAATTAACGAGGCCATGAGCGAACGCTCATTGGTCTGACCCGCAATGTCGCAAAAGCCCACACGCAGCACGTCCGCACGGTGCTGGTTAGCACTGGGCATGTCGGAGGGGCGAATCCAAAACTGGGGGGCAAGGCGTGAGTCTCCGATGGCATAAGCCTCCCACAACGCACGGCGACCAGTGCCTGACACGTGCCCTTTTACACCAAAGCGATGCGCCTGCACCATTCGACCTTCCACCAGTGGCAAAGCGCCAGGCGTGGCACGCCCCAGGAACTTAGGACGCTCCTTGGTCATATCAACTTCACGGCAAAACTTCGGGGTCCAGCCATAACCAGGCTCTTCCCACGAAACACCTGCTTCTCCGATCTTTGAGAAGAGCTTCCACTCAGACACGTTACGAACCTCGGGCAGGCTCAAATCGCCCCGAACACCCGCAAGTGCTGCACGCCCAATAGTGGCAGTTCCCGTAATCTCCAATCCCGTAGGGGTGCCCCGCTCATGCATGAGAGTGATGGGCTCACGCTTGCTCTTTTCAGAGCCAGCCTTAGTGAGAGCCACGGCTAGGAACTTAAAGCGTGTGTCGATCGTAAAGAACCGTGCACGGTTATCGATGATCGACATGGACACGCTTTGGCTCGCATCAAAGATTTTCTGCCGCATGGCGCGGGTACCTTGCGAGCGAATGAGCCCACCCGGAATTAGTGCAACCACCACACCCTGCTTTTTGCAGAGTTCAAAAAAGAGGTCCGTGAAAGCAATGTATAGGTCTGGCTCTCCATTACCCAAATCGGGATAGCGAGCCAACAGGCGACGAGAGTAGTTCGCTACCTCATCGCGCTGCTGGGCAAACAGATCCTCATCAAGCCCATGAATTTGGGCCCCGTAGTGGCGCTTGGTGCCTGAGGACTTCAAGAATTCGTGCCGTGAGATCTTGACCTTTTCCCATGGTGGGTTGCCGATCACCGCATCAAACCCCTCAGGGACCATGGCAGTCCAAACCTTGCGATCTGCCATCAAGCTATCGCCACAGTACCAACGGGCACGCATAGCCTTAAGAGTCGATACATCATCAGTGAACGAAGCAAGCGCAAGCAGTGCCGCACGCAAAGAGTTGCCAGAAAGATCCGCTGCACACACACCGTGAGCCAACCAATGCGCCGTCTTGGCTCTATCCATACCACACACTGCGTGAGTCAGCGCTGCTAGCAAAATTCCTGCGCCGCAGGCAGGATCAATCACCTTGCTCTTGTGTGTGAGCTTGGGGGCTGCGAGCTTCGCCAGTCGTGTAGCCAGGCGAAAATCCGTATGGTAGGCGCCCGTGCTTTTTCGATCCTGCTCATGCAAGACCTCACGCGCCAAGACACTCAGTGCCAAAGCAGGGTGAATAGGTGAACGCTCGATGGCACTTGCTACAGGTACCGCAAGCTCCAAAAGCTCTGATGCTGCGCGCTTGCTCTTGACTCCAAAAGCCTCATGAAACGCCGTTAGGTCAAACCCGCCAAAACGCGCTGACGCTGCCTCCAAAACTTGAAGCCGAAGCTCAAAGCTGGTTAGGCTATAGTCCCCTCCCACAGCCTGAGTGAGTGCCGCTTCTGCTGGGGCTAGGTACTCTGATTCAACAGGCCGAGGAGCACTCATGCATAGCTCCTCACGAGAACGGGTTTGATGGCTTTAACTGTTTTTGACTGGGCTTGGGGAAGCTGTGCCATGGACCGTTTCACGACCACCAAAAACTCATTCACATCGGACGCCGAGCTACTGGCTGCCTTGTTTGGCCGGTATCGACCAATGGCGCCCAAAGGGTACATTGTGGACGAGCCGATCTTAGAAAGCTCAGCCTTCATGTCCTGCATGCAGATGTGCCCTTCACTACTGTACGAGAGCAGTACCCTTTGAGCCTTCAAGCCATGCACCAGACGCGAGAGTGTTTTGAGAGCACGGCTCTTGTAGCAAAAGTCAGAAGCCAAGGCCTTCCATGGACGAAGTCCCGCAACCCCCTCCACCACAGGCTCATCGCCAAGAGCCACCGTTTCAAGGATGTGGTAATAGCTCGCGTATTGACGCTTGGTGTATGGGGGGTCCAAATACACGAGGTCGTGTGCAACATTCGGAACGTCGAACACATCACCCACGGTAGCCTCAACACACACGCCAGTTTCTTTGAGATCACGGCAACGCATGGCAATCTTGTTTTGAGATTGGCTTGTCCATTTGGAGAGGAAGCAGCCAAAAGTGCCCGCAATGTTGGCAACGCGGTTCAGTGCACTAAAGAGATCGGCAATCAATAGCCTCTCCTCAATTTCGTCAATATATCCGGCACCTTTCCACTCAGCAATCAAGCAGCGCATAGCGTCTATCTGAGCTGCATTTTCTTCGGTGAAGTACCTACGCTCAATTCCACACGTATCGATCGAAGCGGGGCTATAAGTGCGCCACATAAAATCATGCAATGGCTTAACTGCGTTTAGCTTGCTAACAGCACCAGAGTACCCACCAAGTTTTTTGAAGGTCACCTGATCATGGCTGATAAGACGTGCTCCAGCAGAGATAACAGCTGAGTGCAAGCTATCATTAATCCGCACATTCCAACCATGCTCCGCAGCAGCCTCAGCTACAGCTCCAGTTCCACAAAAAGCATCCACAAAAAACGCGCCCTCTCTAGGCGGCCCAATGTGGGATGCTATCTTGTCGATGAGTCTAGATTTGGAGCCAATATAGCGAAAAGTCATATAGAAACCCCTACGTTTTTTTTACGGCCAGTTACTGCTCGACCCTGACCAAGTTCTTGGCTGGCTTCTGGGCTTTGCAACACAATGCCTTTGCGGTCGCAATAGTCACAAAGGAGTACCTCAAGCATATTCACCATGCTCCGCTGCTCATGCTCCGCTGCCTCCTTTAAGGCCTGTTTGAACTTTCTGGAAACTCTTAGATTTAAGGTCTCACTTTTGAGGTCAGTGAATCGCATGAAAACGCCCCGCATATGTCTGTGCAATTGCGTTATTGTATATATACACATACTGAATAGATACACTATGACAGCGATTCTTAACCTTACGTACAATGCAGCACTTTTTACTCGCGGACCAGACGGCATCCTTCATGGTTTCTCCTACTCCGAAGGCGAGCTATAGGGAAACCTGACTGCTTAGCAATACATTTATCCAATTTTCGACGTATCTCGAGTCTTAATGTGCCAGCCATAACAAAGCCAACGTCCTAGTTGATATCATCAACATAGCGCACGTTGGCTTAGGGTGAAACTCTATTTTCATCCTACACCTCGCGCGTTACCGTTTTACTAAAACTCGCCAGTCATAAAAAAACCGGCCCCAGCGGCCGGCATCAAAAAAGCATTCTGTTCTTTTTGTTATCATGCGCCTGGTGAAGGCAAGTTTTCGTTTTAAACGTCCAGCCCGTTAATCCACAGCATCAGATACGCCAGGTCGGCCGAATCCGGCACCGTGATATACCAGCGCGGATGCGCATACTCCTCTTCCTGCGGCCAGCTCGTCTGTCCCGTCACGGTGATAAGGATGTTCACCGCCTGCTTCAGCTTTCCCTCAAGATAGATGGCCACGCTGCTGCTGAGTCCCACCCGGTGCGGGTGACAGGTCATTCTGACCGGACCGGTCAGGCGCTGCCTGAGCATTGCCCGCAGCCTCACCAGGTGCTGATGGGTCGCCGGGAGCACACCGGGCTCCCCCTGAGGCGACAGGGTGAACAGGGCTGAGCCACTGTGCTCATGAATAGTGGGTTCAGGGTACTTCAGTGTCATCATACCGTGGCAGGCTCCTGTTGTTTCTCCGTCAGACCGCGCAGACGGTCCAGATTCAGTGCGACGCGTTTTGCCGCCTCCAGTTCGCTGCAGTTAAACTGATTCATCAGCGCCCGGCGTTCGGCTTTCTCTTCTTTTTCCGTCATGCCCAGAGCCAGGAAGAGGCTGGGTGGCACGGCGCGAAACAGCGCTTCGATCCGTTTCGCCAGTACCACGCCCTCGGTGTAACAGCCCGATAGCTTACTGGCGGACATCAGCACCGACTCCTGCTCCGGCGTGAGCGCGCGAAAACGGCTGATATCTTTGACCTCTTCCGGAGGCATGGTCAGACAAATCCACCATTCCGCCATGTTAAGCATCTTTTCGGCAATGTCCGGGTAATCCTTAAGATTCTGGGTGGCCAGCCACAGCCAGGCCCCGAGCTTACGCCACATCTTGACCACCTTGGTCATGTACGGCGACAGCAGCGGATTAACCGTCACGATATGCGCCTCATCCACCGTGAAGACAATATCCCGGCCCAGGAACTGGTCACGCTCCGCGATGTTGTTAATCATGTTGGTCATCGAGACCATGGTCAGGGCCATCTGCGCCTCGTAGCCCTCACGCGCCAGATGCCCCAGGTCGACCAGCGTCACGTCCGCTTCCGGCCACAGCTCCCCTTCGCGGTTGAACAGCTCCGCTTCAAAGCTCCCGGCCTGAGTGAACATGCCCAGGGATTCCGCCATTTCCGCCGCTTTCGCCTTGCGCTGGGCATTGCGGACATTGATGACGCCCTCATCGTTGTCAGAGGCAATGTCGTACAGCGCCTTCTGCAGGTCAGACGGCAGCATCTGCCGCCCTTCCTTATACGTGGCATGTGCCGCCATCAGCAGCGCCTCACGTATCATCGCCCTGTCGGCACGCTTAAGGTCAGCCTCTTCTTTCGGGTCACCGCCGGTGATCATCATGCGCGCGGAGATTTCCATTTCACCGAGAACGTCACGCTTGTCATCCTCGCCATCGTCGTCCGTGTCGATATCCGGCAGGTCGCTCTCATCCACCGCCTGGGCGGCCAGGCCTTCTTCCACCAGTTTGTGAGCATCAGCAAACGGCGGCAGACTGACGCCGCTCCCGGGTTTGACGCTGATTTTATTCACCGTCAGCCCGAGGCTGTCAAAGAAGTCGGCCAGCAGGCCGAACGAGTTCCCGGCCTCCGCAATAAACAGCCGCGGACGATGGACGGCCATCAGCTGGGAGAGCGCGGCACACAGCGTGGCCGACTTGCCCGCCCCGGTCGGGCCGAACAACAGCAGATGCGCGTTCTGGGTGCGGTCGAGCTTGTTGAGCGGATCGAATGTCAGGGTATCCCCGCCGCGGTTGAAAAAGCTGAAGCCGGGGTGCCCCGTGCCGGTTTCCCGTCCGGTTACCGGCAAAAGTCCTGCCAGGTGCTGAACCCATGTCAGACGGGTATACCAGTGTTTTTTGTCGCTGTCCGGGTTAAAGCACATCGGCAGCGCCCGCAGCCAGCTGTTCAGCGGACCTTCTTCAAACTCCGGCCGTACCGGCTGCAAACCGGCCCCTAGCAATACGGTGGACAGCTCCAGCCGCTTGCGCTTCAGGCTGGTCATGTCATCGCCGCGCAGCAGGAAAGTAATCCCCGCCCGGTACAGCTTGTGCCGGTTGCCCAGATACTCTTTTACCGTCTTCACATCCTGGCGGACGCGGCCCGACTCGGTATTCTCACCGACCGCATTTTTCGACAGCCGGTTAAACTGCTCTTCAAGCCGGTCCTGGGGCTGCACCACCACGGTCATGCACACCATGGTCCCTTCCGGAAACATATCCATCAGGGCATTAATTTTCTTCTCACCCCGGCTTTTCTCGCCGGTCAGGGTGCCCGGCTCCGGCGGTGTACGCAGTTTTTCCACCGCCACCGCGCAGTGCGGCTTGTTGTCAATCCACCACACGCCGTTTTCCGGGTCTGAAACCGGCGGCGTGAACCACAGGGTTTCGGCAAAATCATTGCTGACCGGCACGGTGCCTTCTGATGTCTCGCGCGGGTCTGCGTAAGCAGCCTGCCGATAGAGCGTGGTTTTCTCCACCCAGTCCGGTGACGGATTGAACAGCCGCAGCAGCCAGCCATGCACCTGCAGGCCGTTCTGCCGGGTGCAGCGGATCCCCGCCCCGCCCAGGGCATTAACGACCCGGTCGCACACCTGGTTGAGCATCGCCACCGGCGGCATCGGATCCCGGCTTTTCCCCAGCCAGCGATAAACAACCATCCGGGTGCGGCGCTGCTGCCCGCGCCAGGGCTGGCCGGTAATCAGCGAGTCAGTAAAAAGTCCCTCAGGCCGGGAGATACTGCGAATATGGCGCTCCATTTCACCCAGCCAGGCGTCGGTAAACGCCGTGCGCTGTGCATGCGGTTTGACATACCCGCGTAGCCTGTCCAAGTACGCGTCAGTGTCGTCCTCGTCCTGGCAGAAGAACTGCACGACCCAGGGATTCACGTCATGTTCATCAAAGCTGTCCTGAAGTGCATCCTCAACCGAGTCACGGATCTGCTCCAGGCGCTCTTCGGTTCGCCCTTCGGTCGCCACCGGTGTCACATCATAAACGGCCCCCACCGACACGCCGTCATCAAGCAGGAGACACTGCTCTTCATCGAGAAATTCTGCCCAGGGCAAAAAGTCAATGATGGACGGATTGGCGTGATAAACCTTCTCCTCATCCTGGCGCGTCATTTTCCCGGGGCGCTTCAGGGGTTGCCGGCCCTTCACGGTCGCGGTCAGGGTTTCATCAATCTGAACGGACTGGCCGTCATCAACCGGCGTCTGCCGGTCGGTGGATTTATTACGCGTAAACAGTGAAAGCATTACAGGGCCTCCGTGCGCTCGCCAGGCATGGCATACTGCGTCTGGCTGTAGAACGGGAACACGGTGCTGTAACCGGGCACCGGCGTGTTACCGTCTGCCAGATGGGGATACAGGTACATCACCATGTCGGGGTTGGGCAGCCGGGGAAACTGCTGGGTGATTTCGCTTTCCTGAGTACGGCTGTAGCTGCGGTCGGCCTGCGCGTCCGCCTGCGTTTCGCTGCCCGTCAGCGGGCGTCGCAGCGTGTCGCGGGCCGCCGCAGACTGGCGGGAAGTACTGCCGCCACCATCCGCCCCGT
>OFRN01000102.1_pt1 | contig 31027 bp, 30 predicted proteins | sample 1541701 | NCBI WGS metagenome assembly OFRN01 (sample SAMEA4413046, study PRJEB24355) | metagenome | biome: human; feature: gut; material: faeces | place: United Kingdom | collected 2010 | reverse complement strand
CATAACCCATAAATGCTAGTTGTACCAGGAACCACCTCCTTAGCCTGCGTAATCTCCCTTACGCGGGCTTATTTTTTTGTTTTAACCTAATGAAATAAATGGAATTATTTCTTTCAATGTCCACACATTGACCACATCGATACAAGAAGCCCCGCTTTGCGGGGCTTTCTTGTTGGTCATATCCAATGAATTTGCTGCTGGCCTGACGTTGTCGGGTGCGGTGGCGCTGGCACGACTTCACCTGGTGACACGATAAAACGTTGGACCGTTTCAGTAGTAACAAACGTACAACTACAATTAATGTTCGTACACTGATGATAGCGCTCTTTAGTCGTATCAGAAAAATAGTGGCTGGTACGAGCATGAGCTGCATAGTGGCATTTTGGACAGTGGAACATAGCAAACACTTCAGATAATTTCCAATACGCCAATATCACTAAAAATATACCTACATAACAAACAGTTAAACATAAGTCAGTGAGTTAACCCTAGCTTTCATACTCCACATCCGAAAGCTTAACCTCAAGCTCTAAGCCCGTCGTGAATCCATTCCCGCTACAGTGAAATCAGTGTGGCTTTGCGCTCGGCGAGGATGGTTTCAAAATCCAGCGTTTCCACCACATCAGGCGCGGGGAGCTGGCTCAGGTCGATAACTGCCATAGATTCAACTCACAGGAATGGTTAAGGAAAGGCTCTCGCCGGTATCGGTGATTTGGCCGGTCACGTCGATGACCATCTGCCCGTCAAACTGCCGCGCTGTGGTGATGCTGGTCAGCATGACGCGCGGCTCCCACTTCAGGATCGCCATGTAGCATGCGGCCATAATTTGCAGCTCAAGCGCCGGGGTCTGAGGCTGGTCAATCATCTGTGACAACAGCGAGCCGTATTCACGACGCATGACGCGGGAGCCGACGGGCGTGCGCAGAATATCCCCGATGCTCTGGCTGATATGGTCAACGTCTGAAATGCTTTCACCGGTCGTGCGGTTCATGCCGAGATAACGGGCTGTCATTGGGTGCCCTCCGTCCATTCATCGCCGCGTTTGATGCCACCGTGCCCGTGTTTATCCACCTGGACACCGTTGGATGTGAAAGCGCCGCCGCAGTGATCGATGTTACCGGACATCTTCCCGCCTTTTTTCATCTCCAGCGTGCCGGTCGTCAGCTTGTTGGTGCAGACCACCTCCGGTGTATCTAGGGTGACGCGGGTCGAGGCTTTGACCAGCACCACCGGCACGCTGACGGCAATAGTATCGGATGCGGTCACGTCGGCAGTTTTAATGCCAGTGACGGTCAGCGCGCCGGTTTCCGGTTCATAACTCATGACGGCACCGTCGGGAAACTCAACGTGCCAGGCATCCGCCGAGGCCGACGGTGCGCGGTTGTCGTCGGAATAAATGCCGGGCAGCACAAAAGCGGTATCGAGCTCACCGCCCACGGCCAGAATCATCACCTGCTCACCAATGGAGGGAGCCCACCAGGTGCGCGAGCGCCCGGCCCGATGCGTCAGCCACTGGAGCCAGTCGGTATAAATGCCGCCGGTCTGTACACGACAGCGCCCGGCGTCGAGGTCAGTTTCGACGACGATGCCGGTGCGGATCATGTTGCGTATCGCCCGGGCGAGTTCCTGGATAGATGCGAGTGTATTCATAGGGGAAAGGATGCCGCCGGGGTGTTCCGGAGGCAATCTGTGGTCGTTTTGTCCTGGCTGGCACAACGCTATCTGTATCAGCCCAGATTTGTTCTGACACATTCATGGCTCAGAACTAAACCAAATCTGACGGGCATCCCTGTACCATAAGCAGACGCCATTACTTTAGTGATATCATTGATTTCAGTTATCACTAAGAGTAAGTTAGAGTTTGCTATTGAATGAAAAATTCATTTTCATTCGAGTTAAAACCATACATATGTAATTTAGGGTGCACTTGTATCAACCACACCTAAATTTATATTATCTCTAGCGCAAAACAAAAACACAGAAAACCCAACCAATAGGCCAAGGTGAAACGCATGGATATTTCAGAACTCGATAACTTCAGGAAGCAACTTATCAATAATGATTCTATAACAGGTCCGCTGGAAATACTGACATTTAAATCATTATTTATCGAGATGTATTTTGATGAACAAAAACTTAGTTCAGGAACAGCTTTTCTTGCTGCAAATGATAGGGAGTCGCATTGCGCGCTGATCACTAATCGGCATAATGTTACAGGAAGAAATCAAGAAACAAACGAATGTCTTAGCAAGACGTGTGCCACACCCAATAACATAGTCATATATTTTCATAAGAATCACGCCGTTGGCGAATGGCTCAAAATAAAACTTCCTCTATACCGTAAAGATGAAACTCCATGTTGGATTGAGGATCCAGTGCTAGGCGCGAAAGCTGATGTTATTGCTTTAAATCTTAAATGGGGAAGTGATGTATCTAGAGTTCCATTTTATATAAAGACCAATTTGGATCGAGATAATTTGTATGTAGGGCCGGGAGATACTGTCAGTGTGATAGGTTTTCCATTTGGTGTTAGTAGTTTTGGCAAATTTCCAGTTTGGGCTACCGGCTTCCTAGCTCAGGAGCTATTATTAATGACAGATGAAAATCCAGTCTTTTTAATCGATTGCAGAGCGAGACAAGGCCAATCTGGTTCTCCTGTTGTAGCTTATCGAATTGGTGGATATAGACAACATCAGGATGGCAAAATATCGTCAGTAATGTCTGCCACTCCAAAATGGGAATTTTTAGGAATCTACAGCGGAAGAGTTAATATTGAGTCAGATCTCGGAAGAGTATGGCATGTTTCAGTTATTGAAAGAGTTTTGAACGCAGCAGAAAAAGATTACAATGAAAGTATAAGTAAAAATAAATGAACACCATACAGCAAAGCATTTATTCACATAATACCTTTGAATTATTGCACTTTTAAAATACAGAAAGGGTGAAATTTAAATTTAGGGGTATAATGCAAAGTATCAAATAGATATTTATTTTTCAAATAAAACCAATTCAGCAAAATACCACAACAATCTTCGCTCAAAGAAGACTGCCAGAGTTGATTGTATGCCACCAGTAAAAACTGTATCAGCTCAAATCTGAGCTGATACAGTTCAGTCTGTAATGTAATCGATAATGATGCTTTCCACAAGTTGCCGGTCATCGTCGGTAAAGCCCAGGAGCTGGCGCTGTGGGTACTCGACGGCGGCGCTTTTGGGGGATGGCTTATCTTTAAGTCCGAGTTGATGCACGCGGGCGATGCGCTGCACTTTCCCGGTAAATTCCACCACCGCCGCGCTGTCGCCGCCGCTCGCTTTGATATAGCGGTTGGTTCGCAGCTTCGCGAACATCTCGCGCTTAATCCGGCCTTTCTTTGCCCTGACGGGCTGGCGCTTACGCGGGGCAAATGGCGAACCATCCGGGGCTTTCTGCGATTTAATGCGCTGCTGTTGCCGCTGGCGCAGTTTCTTCGCAATGTCGACGGTCATCCGACGCCGCCCGGCAGGAGAAAGGGCCGCTATCAGCCCGGTAAGCTTGTCCTCAAAGGGTTTGAAGTCATTCATCCCATTTACTCACCAGTTCGCCATTACTCCACATCTCAACGGGGCGCGCTACCGGCTCCGGCAGTGGCAGCTCCGGGATGTTCTCAACGTGCAGCGCGCCGTCGATCTCTTTGACCAGCGTTCGCTCGGTCCGCAACAGGCTGATGCTGACATCGAGGCTGCTGTCGTTATTAATGTCAGCGTACCAGGCAAATCCTTTTTTTCTCCCCTCGTCGGTTGTCATGATGTCCGGCTGATTGACCCGCAGCCAGGCCATAATCGGCACAAACAGCAGGTCAATATCGTCGGTAAAATCCGTGACCACGATGTTAAGCGTGTACCGCTTTTCAAACGACAGGGAGCGCGCCAGCGTCGCCGTATTGTTGCCATCGTCTAGGCGAAGGTGAAGCATATCGGGGTTGGTACGCAGTACCGGCACCGCATCAGTTAAGGCTTTTCGCAGACTGTTGGGCTTTTGCATCGATTTCATCCTGGCATTGTTTAACCGTATCGACCTGGATTGCGCAGCTCTTCAGGGCGTTTTCGAGCTGGCGTATATCCGCACTCAGGTCGCCATTAGTCAGAGGGTCGCTGCCCGGCATCGGGCAGGGGCTGACCTTCGGGCAGGCGTTGTAAACAATCACCGGCGGCGGCGTTGGTGCAGGCGGCGCGCTGGTGCAACCGGCGCACAGCATCAGGTAAATCATCGCGATACCAGCGGCGAAACGCGTCGTTTTCATTGAGTAACCTCGTGATAGTTTGTTCACGTCGGAAGGCCAGCAGGTTAGCCGTGGTGAGTTTGTCCCGCATGGCAACCTGCGCCAGCTCTTTGCGCTGCGACTGCTCAGCGGCAACGTTGAGCTGATTTTTCAGCATGATGATGGTGGTTTTCTGCGTACCGGCGACCCGGTTCGCACGTTCAAATGAGGCCCGCAAATTGCCGTTATCGTGTCGCATCCACAGCAGACCCTCACAGGCCAGCGCCAGCAGGATAATGACTATTTTCATGCGGATACGCCTCCAGCCTTGCGCCACACTGCGACCAGTTTGTCGAGGCTGTGCTCACGCTGACCGTATCCGGCACCCGGCAATGAAGCCCAGATATTGCGACAACGGGAAACGGCGCGCTCGATGCGCCCTTGCTGCAAGTCTTCCAGCGCGCCACGCTCCCGAATCAGCTGAATGGCGAGCCTGTCCTGTGATACCGCGCTGAAATCCGGCAAAGCGAGCTGTTTCTGATAATGCGGCCAGAACAGATAAAGCTGCTGGTAACGCCCGGATGCCGTGGATTTTTCCCCGCGACGATTGAAGACCTTCGCCGGGCGTCCACCGGCAAACGGGTGATCGCGATAATCGGTAAAAATCTCCGGCTTGCCATCGATACCCGTGACGATAACGTCGTACCCGTTGTTTCTGGTCAGCGGATGCGTTGCTGTCCCTTCCGAAAACGCCAGCATGTCGAGGAATGCCGCAACGTTGGGATGTGTCTTAATGACTGCCATCGTTTTCCCCTTTTTTAATCTTGCGCTGGATAGCAAGCTCTACCGCCTGATAACCGGCGATACCCAGCATGGAGCCAAATCCGCACACGGCAGCAGGCGGCAGGTCGGGAAACTGCACCAGCGCCACCCCGGCCACCATCGAGACAAAGCCGCCCAGCAACATGCGACCAATAAAAAGCCGGGCAGTGATGGGCTCGCCACCGGCTAGGACTTTACCGACGACAATCAGCACGCCGATAACAAAGAGGGACAGGACGCTTTTTTCCCCTTCCGTCATGTGGTTACTCCCAGAGGTTTATGGTTTCTGTTACGGGGGATGACTTCACATCAGGCAGTTCGATCACAGTGCCATGCGGCAGCAATGCACCGAGTTCGGCCAGCCCCGGATTTGCGGCGAGCACCGACTCGAAGACCCCCTCAGTGCGCCCGTAATACCGGGCGCAAATCATGTCGAGCGTGTCGCCCTGTTGCGCGATGGCCTGCATCAGATTTGGCTCACGATGCAGCGGGGTTTGTCCTGGACGCGTGATACGGCCCAGCGCATGTCCCGCCACAGCTCGTCGACAGTGGTATCGATGCTGTCGGCTTTCTTGTCACCTTTAGCGCTGGCATCCACACCGCGATAACGCTCATAGAGCGTGGCGGTCGCCATTGAGGTGACGGCGCGCAGGTAATAGAAAACGCGCACACTCTCGCCGTCGAGATCGTCAGCCGGCACGTCGGCCAGCTTGCTAACCCCCCCCGGCAATCTGCTGTTCCCGCCACAAAAACAGCTCGGCATTGGTTTCGGCGATGCCGGTTTTGATGGCCTCACGCAGCCGGGCCGGGGCGACGGTCTGCTCAAGTCGCATCCCTTCACGCACGCGTTTCGGGTCGATGTCAGGAAAGAAAAACGTATTTTTTATCACCGGCTCATCGCTGGCAGGCGGCGGGATGACCACCACGCCACCCGGCTGCGGCTCATCGTTCTTTTTAATAATCAGCGTCGTCATGACTACCTCTGAATAGGTGAGCGGTGGACGCCGGTCTCAGGTCGGGTAAAACACCCTCATCGACCGGCGTGCCGCCCTGGCGCGGGGCGCATTCTGTTAACCGGCGGTCTTTTTCGGTCGGCCACGTTTAGCCGGTGCCGTGGTTTTCACGGCGCGCGGCGCTCTTACCGGGGCTTTAACGACCGTTGCCGGTTTGGGCTTCAGCTCACGCTCAAGCCGTTCAATGTCTTTTTTTACGCCTGCCTGACAATCGAGCTGCATCGCTCGCTTGAGGTGGGCCAGCGCGTCGGCGGGCTGTTTGTTATCCCGTAACATCTGACCGGTGATTTTGTGCAGCTTTGCGCGCACTTCATCAGGCATATCGGCGGCGGCGGTCAGCGCCAGCGTGTCGAGCAGCTGGCTGACGACGACCGGTTCACCGGCGGCATGGGCGCACATGGCAGCGAGCGCCACCTCTTCGGTAAACATGTACTGCGGCGGGCGGCGGTGTTTGCCTGGCATGGTCAGACCGTACTTAAACGCGTAGCGGGCAATATCCATCGCGCCGCCGATATCGCCGACATCGAGACGCCACAGCATGACGGTCATCACGATGTCATCCTGTGCACCTTTGCCCTGTTCCTGCACGCCACTGACCCACGGCAGATAGAACGGCAGCAGCTCGCGCTTTTTCGTGGCTTTCAGCTCTTTACCAAAGATGGCTTTTAACGTGCGTTGGTCTGCGGCCAGCTTAACCAGCATCTGCTCGTAGGCAGTGGCATGCCGCAGCGGGTTGTTTTCCCGCTGCGCGGTTTCAATGGCCGAGACCCGCATCATGTGACGCTGTGCGGGGCTCGTCATCGGTTAGCCCTCCGGTTGTGCGGCAGAGAAATCGCCCAGCTTGATATTTTCAATGAAGCACCCGGCGGCGTAGGTTTCGACCACGTAATCGATGTTCATCGATTCGTAGTTTTCCACCTGGTCAAGTTTCGGGTTTTCGATGATGGATCGGCGGTGGCTTTCATCCATGAAATAGATGGACAGGTTATCGAGACGCGTCACCATAATCGCGTTCGCCGGGAAGTACGGCACACGGACGGCGGGCAGGTTGCCGATGCGTTTCTGGCTGATGATGATGTCAGCCGCGAGCGCTTCGCTGTTGGGCTGGTCTTTGTTAACGATCGGGAAATATTTGTCGGCCAGCAGCTTACGGCCCACAATTGCGACGAGCTCCGAATCTTCCTGATAAATCTCGTCAATCAGGTTGTCGGTGGCATCCATGACCAGCGCATCGAGGTTAACGTAATCGCCGTTTTTACCCACGCGGATAACAGCGGAAACGACGTTTCCTTCCTCGTCGACAATTTTGCTCATCACGCGGGTCGGCGCTTCATTACGGTATTTCTGCAGCCAGCCGACGGCGACGTCCTGCAACATCGGATGAGTGGCGCGGTCAGAGGTTTCGGCGCGCTCAACGCCGTTGAACCCGGCCATGATGAAATCGAGCGCCTGCCGCTGGATGATGGCATCACGAATACGGCGCTGGAAGTCCTGGAAGCGCGCCCACAAATCCAGCTTTTTATATTTGAAGTGAAAGTCGAAGTTGACCTGATCGCATTCGTACTTGTTGGACTCCAGCGCGGTAAAGTCGGCGGTTTTACGCTCCTTGCCGCTGTTGGTGTCCGTTGTACTGGCGATGGTGCCATTGACGCCGACGCCAATTTTTTCACCCTTCAGCTCATCCACCGGCACGATATTAATTTTCTGCAAAAAGGCCGAGGACATCTGCACGGTGTTTATCATGGTTTGCGTGACGGACGGCTCGACGGAGAATTTTTTACTCACGTCGTCCGGGTCGATGCCGTTCAGCTCGGCAACGCGGGACAGGTAGGCATTGAATTTAAAACGGGTTTCCTGACGTATAGTCTTTCCTGTTGGGTTAAATCGGGTTGTCTGACCGGGCAAGCCTGTCGCCCGGCGATAAATTCACGACCGTTTAGCCGTCGGTCAGCAGCTCATCGCCACCGCCACCGGTGGAGAGCTTGCGGCGTGGCTGCGTGGTGCTTTCGGTGTTATCCAGCGACGTTTTTAACTGGCTGAATGCCTGGCTGGTCTGGTCAGCCTTCGTGGTGACGTCCTTTTTCAGGGTCGCAAAGGCATTTTCCAGCGTGGCAAGACGCTGTTCAGTGGCAGTGAGGTTTTCCTGCACATGTTCACTGACGGTCGTCACGGCTTCATGCACATCCTGAAAACGGGCGTCATCGCTGGCCTGTTTGCGGCTGAAGATCGCTTTCACTTTGTCGCTCAGGGCTGTAAAGACATTTTCCGCCTGGTCTTCAAACTCCAGCTCGACGAGAGTGGCGACGGAAATCAGGTTGCCCGGCTCGGCTTTGAAGCGGTTGAGGGGGTTAAATTTGGCACCCCGGCAAAATTCGAGGTATTCGGTGCCGAGGCTGGCCGGGTCATCGGTCACGGCGAGGCCGACCAGGTAGCATTTACCGCTATTGGCGAAATTCGGCTGAATTTCCATTGAGGTGTAGACCTTCTGCAATTTTTTATTCATTGCGATCAGGTCATCGGTCGGGGTGATTTTGGCGAACAGCGCCAGCTTGCCTTTCAGTACCGAATCATCGTCAATCTTTTCAGACTTCAGCTCAACCACATCGCCGTAACGGCTGAACGGGCCATCCGGCAGGATGCCTTTCAGATGTTCGAGGTTAATGCGGCAACCATAGACGCGGGGGTCAAAGGTCTCTGCCATTTCCTGAATATCCGTCGCGCTGATAACGCGGCCGTCACAGGTATCGCCTTCGACGCCGATGCGAAACCATTTTGAAACTTTTTTTGCCATTGTCAGGAGTCCTGATATCGGGTTAACGGGTCGGGGTTAGTTTCCCGACGTCGCCGCCCACCCGCTATCAATCCTAGATGGCTTATCCCTCACACAACAGCACCTTAGCGATTCGCATCACCCGTTTCTTTAGCCTTGCCCTGTATCAATCACGGCGAGGCATCCATGACCATCACCACCGACACCACTTTATTAAACGACCCGCGACGCCAGGCGGCTTTACTGTACTGGCAGAGGTTTTCCGTGCCGCAGATTGCCGAAATGTTGCAGACCAAACGCCCGACGGAGCAGAGCTGGAAACAGCGCGACCAGTGGGAGGAAACCGCACCGCTGAACCGGGTCGAAAGCACCTTAGAGGCCCGGCTGATTCAGCTCTACGCAAAGCCCAACCTGACACCCCGCGATTTCAAGGTGGCGGATTTTCTGGCCCGACAGATGGAGCGCTTTGCGCGCATTAATCGCTATGGCCTGACCGGAAATGAGGTTGACCTTAATCCCAATGTGGCCAACCGCAACAAAGGCGACCGCAAAAAGCCGACAAAGAACTTTTTCAGCGACGAGGCTATCGAGAAACTGGAAGAGATTTTTTTCGCGGAGTCTTTCGAGTATCAGCTCCGCTGGCACCGCGCCGGGCTTGAGAACCGTATTCGCGACATTCTGAAATCGCGCCAGATTGGGGCGACGTTCTACTTTTCCCGCGAGGCGCTGCTGCATGCGCTGAAAACCGGCCATAACCAGATTTTCCTGTCAGCGAGTAAGACGCTGGCGTATGTATTCCGCGAGTACATCATTCAGTTTGCCCGCCGGGTCGATGTCGACCTGACCGGCGACCCGATTGTCATAGGCAACAACGGCGCAAAGCTGATTTTTCTCGGCACCAACTCAAACACCGCGCAGAGCCACAACGGCGACCTGTATGTCGACGAAATTTTCTGGATCCCCAACTTCCAGAAACTACGCAAAGTGTCGTCTGGCATGGCCTCACAAAGCCACCTGCGCAGCACCTACTTTTCGACGCCTTCAACCCTGGCGCACGGCGCTTACCCGTTCTGGTCGGGGGAATTATTCAACCGGGGCCGCGCCCGCGCCAGTGAGCGGGTCGACATCGATATCAGTCATGACGCGCTTGCCGCTGGCGTGGCGTGTCCTGACGGTCAGTGGCGGCAGATTGTCACCATTGAGGATGCGCTCGCCGGGGGCTGTACGCTGTTCAATCTGGAGCAACTCAAGCGCGAAAACAGCGTCGACGACTTCCGCAATCTGTTTATGGGCGAGTTCGTTGACGACAAGGCGTCGGTGTTCCCGTTCGAGGATTTGCAACGCTGCATGGTCGACAGTCTGGAAGAGTGGGAAGACTTTGCGCCGTTCGCCGACAATCCGTTCGGCTCCCGCCCGGTCTGGGTGGGATACGACCCTTCGCACAGCGGCGACAGCGCCGGGTGTGTGGTGCTCGCGCCGCCGGTTGTCGCCGGGGGCAAGTTCCGCATTCTGGAGCGCCATCAGTGGAAAGGCATGGACTTCGCGACTCAGGCCGAATCCATTCGCCAGCTCACCGAAAAATACAACGTCGAGTACATCGGTATCGATGCGACCGGCCTCGGTATTGGCGTCTTCCAGCTGGTTCGCTCGTTTTATCCCGCCGCCCGCGATATTCGCTACACGCCGGAAATGAAAACCGCAATGGTGCTGAAAGCAAAAGACGTTATCCGCCGTGGCTGTCTCGAATATGACGTCAGCGCCACCGACATCACCACCTCGTTTATGGCAATCCGCAAGACCATGACCAGCAGCGGGCGCAGCGCCACCTATGAGGCCAGCCGCACCGAGGAAGCCAGTCACGCGGACGTCGCCTGGGCGACCATGCACGCGCTGTTAAACGAACCGCTTACCGCTGGCAGCGTCCAGGCAACATCATCCATTCTGGAGTTTAACTGATGAGTAAATACAAAGGCCGCAAGCCACAGCCACAAAAGCGCCCGCACAACATGAAAGATACCGCCCCCCAAAAAGTGGAGGCGTTTACCTTTGGCGAGCCGAGCGCGTTGCTCGATCGCCGCGACATTCTGGATTACGTGGAATGCGTCAATAACGGCCGCTGGTTCGAACCGCCGGTCAGCTTTAACGGGCTGGCGAAAAGCCTGCGCTCCGCCGTTCATCACAGCTCGCCGATTTACGTTAAGCGCAACATTCTGGCCTCAACGTTTATTCCGCACCAGCTACTGTCACAACAGGACTTCAGCCGCTTCGCGCTTGATTTTCTGGTGTTTGGCAACGCGTTTTTAGAGCTCCGAAAGAGTGTCACCGGTCGCCCGCTGAAGCTGGAAGCGTCACCGGCTAAATACACGCGACGTGGTATTGAAGATGATGTCTACTGGTGGGTGCCGTCATTTGACCAGCCGCACCCGTTCGCACCGGGATCCGTATTCCACCTGCTGGAGCCAGACATCAACCAGGAGCTGTACGGCATGCCGGAATATCTCAGCGCGCTAAACTCCGCCTGGCTGAATGAAGCGGCGACGCTGTTCCGTCGCAAGTATTACCAGAACGGGGCTCATGCGGGTTACATCATGTATGTGACGGACGCCGCGCAAAGCGGTACCGATGTTGAGGCGTTGCGCGATGCGATGCGCAGTTCGAAGGGGCTCGGCAACTTCAAAAATCTGTTTTTCTACGCACCGCACGGAAAACCGGACGGCATAAAAATTGTCCCGCTCAGTTAGGTGGCAACGAAAGACGATTTCTTCAATATCAAAAAAATCAGCGCCACCGACCTGCTCGACGCTCACCGCATCCCGTTCCAGTTGATGGGCGGCAAGCCGGAAAACGTCGGTTCGCTCGGCGATATCGAGAAGGTGGCAAAGGTGTTTGTCCGTAACGAGCTCATCCCGCTACAAGACCGGATGCGCGAGGTCAACGCGTGGGCCGGTCAGGAGGTGATCCGGTTCAAAAGTTACATCCTTGACACCGAAAGTGACTGATTTCCGCCGCCTCAGGGCGGCTTTTTCTTACCCTCACGCCTGACCGCCTCAGAAGCCTGCCACGGCCTCGAACGCCGCGGCATCACCCACCGACACCCTCGCGAACCCGCGCGGCACAGCGACACGCTCAGGCTGCGAAAATAAATGCGTAAATGTAGTCTGGCGCGCAGTACTTTCCCCGCCTCGCCTGCACGCTTAAGGGGGCGCTTTTAATGCAGGTGCATCAGGAGCCCCCAACCGCGCAATCCCTACCGCTGACCAGGAAAGCACACCGGAAAATTCGAATGCAAATTCATGCATCTAATACAGGCAGGAGTAAAAAGAAAATGGCTAGAAACCACTGGGGATCGCAAAAAATAGCAGCGATTATTGTTATCCTAGTTGAATCAATCGCAGGTTGCGCTGTACGAATCGTATGCCTAAGCCCGGATAGATTGCCTAATGTATGGTTGAATTGAGCTTGATTTTGTTGTATGAATTAGTAGTTCAAATCTATTAACGGCTTCTGTTAATTTGGTTTTTAAGAAAAATAGATTGACTGATTTATTTAAAGTTTTAGTGATGCAGACGAAAGGACACATAATGACTGTACATGATAATTACCCGATTGAATATTTTAGAATGACTGGTGTTCACGGTTATAAAGATATAACCATGAAAATGAAAGGCAAGACAACAGTTTTCGTATCCGAGAACGGCGCAGGAAAAACAACAATACTTAATGCTATAAGACTTCTTCTTGAGCAGGATTTTACAAACCTGATGAGAATTGATTTCAAATCAATATTCATCAAGATTTTTGAGCATGATGAAGTTGAAATTAAAAACGAAAGAGCATCTTTAATACCCTTCAGTGAAATAAAATCATTCCTCAATGAAAGATTTTCTCTTGCCGATTCATTTTGGGATGATCGTGATATTACCAAGTTTGCAAAGACTTTAATGGACTCGAAGCAAAATGAATTCAATGATGATGCTTTAGTCAATGAATTATATAACACCGTGAAATTCCCAAAAGATTATATAAATCATTTCCTAAGAGAATTAAAAGACAACATAGTTAATAAAATGAAGTCTAAAGAGCAGCATAGTTTTAAAATGCATTACTCAAAAAACAATAAATTTAGGTTAATTGCCGAAGCTCTTAGGGATTTAGATGTTATATTCCTACCAACATATCGAAGGGTAGAAAAAAGTTTCGAGACGACTCCTAGGGAAGAAAGAGAAAGTCTTCACCCTCGCATTTTTGGTAGAAAAAGGGGGATGAAACTGCAACGTGATGGCATTTCATATGGATTAAAGGATGTCGAAGATGCCTTAAAAGGCCTAACTTTAGAGATCGAAAGAACATCAAACCTTGGCTATAGATCTTTAAGTGCCAAAATGCTTGAAGATTTGATTAAATATGGTAACAATGATCGGATAGCTAAAGAACAGAATGCATTACCATCTATAGAAGATTTGGAAAGATTCCTTAATCGAGTTGAGGACACAGGTACAAATCCCCGAGAAAGAAGAGAATCTGAATCAAAAAAGAATTCTTTAATTGGCTCTCTTAAAAGATTATATAACGATAATACAATAAAAGATATTACATACTTAAAATACTTCCTAACTCAATTAAACTCAGTTATACAAGAAACTAAAGAGCAAGAGTCAAAAATTGAAAGGTTCGTTGCAGTCTGTGATAAATACCTTTCATCAGCAGGTGATTCAAAATCTCTAAAATTTGATCCTCAAAGTTTAGAAGTTATTGTTAAAGATACTTATACAGGAGATCGCATATCTCTCAATGATTTATCTTCAGGGGAAAAACAAGTTATTTCGCTAATGGCTACGATTTATCTTAATGATAATACTCCTAAAATAATTTTGATTGATGAACCGGAACTTTCGTTATCTATAGATTGGCAACGAATGATTTTACCAGATTTGAATGCTGGAGAAAATGTTAGGCAAGTAATTGCTATAACGCATTCACCATTCATATTTGACAATGATTTAGATCCTTATGCAACAGCTATGAAAGTACGGAAGGGTAATTTCTGATGAGCAATAATCTCCTGCACGTTATGAAAAAAGAAGCTTTGTCGAGAAACCCGTTAAAGCAAGAGATATTACTAAAAACATCATCGTTTGATAAAATTTTTGTTTTTGAAGGTGTTGATGATTATCCTGTATACGATGAGTGGATGAAACGCAACCCAATATATATTAATGCAGGCCATCTGGTTGCAAAAGGTAAAAAACAGATTATTGAGCTATACGAACATGCTATTCAACATGACGATCAAGAAATATTAACAAGCTGTTATTTTTTTGTAGATCATGACTTTGATATCTTTGAACATAACTCTGATAATATTGTCACACTTTCATGCTACTCAATTGAAAATTATATCATAAACTCTTACTCAACAAAAAGTTACTTAAAAGATGAGTTTAAGATGGATATCACACGCTCTGATTTATTAGAACGTATCAAAAAGGATTTTGAGTCCGACTTTCATTCATTCCAACGCTTAGCAAAAGAATTGTGCAAACCTCTATTTGTAAATCATAACGCAAACGACAAAGCAAAATTCTATGATAAAATCTCTTCGGTTATAAATATTGAATATAAAAATATCACAATTAAGGAAAATGCTAAGCTGATAGGTTATGAAGTTAATGAAGACTCGGAAAATGTAAAAGCGTTGATTTCAATGTTTGATAACTTACCATACGAAAGAGCTATAAAGGGGAAATATGTTTTTGAATTCATTAAAAACTGGTTGTCATCCTTGAAATTACATTTATCAACTAATAAAGATTTAAAAATTACTAAAGACCCCTTAATGTTAGAAAGACGACGATTAGCTTGTGCAACCCCAATACCCCAAGAGATGTTAAGATTTGCTTAAAATTTATCCCCCCCTCCCCCCGCTACGGCGGGGTCATGCGAGATACTTACATAATCAGGGTACGCATAACGCAACTTATTATCGCAATAAATCACCGTTGCCCCACGTGCTAGCACCTCAAGTTCCCAACACTTCGGCATGATACCGAGTTGTGAAAGATCAAAGCGGATTCGCGGTATTAGCGCTCATTCAGATTTTGTCAGCCTGCCAGAAGGTACTATTTCCTGCGGTTTTAGCGGCTCTCTGCTTCTTTGCTGTCGATTCTGCAGCGAAGCATCATGTTTTAATGCCCTCCAGAGCACCTTCACAACTTCGGGATCATCCCATGCGATAACCCCGTCATCAATCAGATTTAGTTAGCAAAACCGGCAGATAAGCGGCATCTGTCAGAGTTAACAAAAATATGGTGGGAGTTGAAGGGCAAACATGAGACTCATGGTCGAGATTATCTAGGCAAAATTGAGTTATTCACCAAGATTACAAGTGACCCATGCGTCTTTCAGATTACTAAATCATTGATTAGCCAGTACGGCAAGGTGCGCCGCTCTCAGGGCATCAAACCATCGAGCATCAACCGCGATTTGACTTGTCTTAGCGGAATGTTTACCTCGTTGATAGATGCAGAGCTATTTTTCGGTGAACACCCTTTCAGGGGGCTAAAGCGACTGAAAGAGGACAAGCCCGAAACCGGCTACCTGACGCAAGAGGAGATCGCTGATCTCCTGTCCAAAGTGGACGGGGATAATAAAAAAATTGCGATACTTTGTCTTAGTACCGGCGCGAGATGGAGTGAGGCAGCAAAACTGAAAGCAGAAAACATCATCCAAAATCGTGTCACATTCATTAAGACAAAGACCAACAAGCCTCGAACTGTTCCGATATCCGAGGAGCTGGCAACAATGATAACAAAAGGTAAACGTGGTTTTCTGTTCACTGACGCTAACTATCCAGCATTCAGACGGCTAATGAAAGAGTTGAAACCGGACCTGCCACCGGGTCAGGCTACGCACGCATTGCATCACAGCTTTGCCACTCACTTTATGATTAATGCAGGTAGCATTATCACGCTTCAACGGATTCTCGGTCATTCACGAATTGAGCAAACAATGACCTATGCGCATTTCGCCCCTGAGTATCTGCAAGATGCGGTAACGCTTAATCCTTTACGCGGTGGCACTGACGCTAAGAGTGTCCACACATTGTCCACGCTCGAATGATTTATAGTGGTTTTCAGTGGTCTTGCGTGCCGCGCAAACCCGCATTGCACCGCTGAAAGCCCCTGCTGTAAGGGTATATACACGCCCTTACGCGGGCTTATTTTTTTGCCTCTCCTCCGGTCTTCGCTTTCGTCATGCGGTACACTTTATGCAACATTGCGCAATAAAGGTTCCCTTGATGATGTCTACGTTTCCTGCCAGCTTACTGATCCTTAACGGCAAAGGTGCCAATGAACCGCAGTTACGCGAGGCGGTTAGCCTGTTACGCGACGAAGGGATCGATATTCACGTCCGCGTCACCTGGGAAAAGGGCGATGCCGTGCGGTTTATCGATGAAGCCCTGCAACTGAACGTTGAAACGGTGATCGCCGGCGGTGGCGATGGCACAATTAATGAAGTGGCGACCGCGCTGGTGGAGCGCGGCGGCAAGATGGCGCTAGGGATTTTACCGCTGGGCACGGCTAACGACTTCGCCACCAGCGTCGGTATCCCGCAGGATCTGGCCAGCGCCCTCAAGCTGGCGATCGTCGGCCGCGATGTGCCGATAGATATCGCCCGGGTGAATGATAAAACCGGCTTTATTAATATGGCGACCGGCGGGTTCGGCACCCGGATCACCACCGAAACGCCGGAAAAACTCAAGGCCGCGCTCGGCGGTGTCTCTTATTTAATCCACGGTCTGATGCGCATGGATACCCTGAAGCCGGACCGCTGCGAGATCCGCGGGGAGAACTTTCACTGGCAGGGCGATGCGCTGGTCATCGGCATCGGCAACGGCCGCCAGGCCGGCGGCGGCCAGCAGCTGTGTCCGGAGGCGTTGATTAACGATGGTCTGCTGCATCTGCGCATTTTCACCGGCGAAGAGCTGATCCCTGCCCTGTTCAGCACCCTGGCGAATCCGGAAAACTCGCCGAATATTGTTGACGGTGTCTCCTCGTGGTTTGAAATAACCGCCCCCCATGAGATGACCTTTAACCTCGACGGCGAGCCGCTCAGCGGCAAAACCTTCCGTATGGAGCTGTTACCGGCGGCCCTGCGCTGTCGGCTGCCGCCCGACTGCCCGCTGCTACGCTGATCAGGCTTCGCAAAGCAAAGACGGCGCCCGGCTGGTATACAGCAGCCGGGTTCGTTGATTGAGCCTCTGAATGTTAAGGTAAAACGGCACCTGCGGCTGCAGGGAAAAAACCTGGGCAGGATATCGTTCCAACCACCGCGCTTACATTAATAGACGATACCCACAACCACAAAAAACCTATAACATCAAATAGTTACCTATTAAAATGGGCGCATCTGCCGTGAGACAATGCGCCATAAAGCTTAGTATTCCGCCACCTCGTGCGCCATTTCGCGCGTATATTGCCGACTGGCGTTAACCAGCATCTGCGTATAGGCCGTCTGCGCCTGGCCGCTGACCAGCGCATCGACCGTCAGGGTTTCGAGGATCTTCCCGTACTGCATCACCGCCACTTTCTGGCATAAGTGGGCAATAACCCCAAGATCGTGGGTGACCATCAGGTAAGTGAGCTTAGCCTCCCGCTGCAATTCTGCCAGCAGGTTAAGGATCTCAGCCTGCACCGACACATCCAGCGCCGACGTCGGCTCATCCAGCAGCAGCACCTGAGGCTCAAGAATCAGCGCTCTGGCTATCGCCACGCGCTGCCGCTGCCCGCCGGAGAGCTGATGCGGATAGCGCTCGCGAAAGGCGCGGTTGAGACCAACTTTATCCAGCAGCACATTGATCCGCCGGTCGCGGTCGTTGATACGATGGATCTGCAGCGGCTCTTCGAGGATATCGCCAATGGTGTGACGGGGATGCAGCGATCCGTAGGGGTCCTGAAATACCATCTGCACCTGACGGCAGCGCTCGCGGCTAATTTCATGCCCTAAGGGCTGAGCATCGATGGTCAGTTCCCCCTGCCAGTGGGTAAACAGCCCCGCCAGGCACTTGAGCACCGTCGTTTTACCGGAACCGGACTCTCCTACCAGACCGTAGATCTCGCCGGGCTTAACGTGGAAACTGACGTCATACAGCACCTGGTTACGCTTCTCCCCCTCGCCAAACGCGAGGTTGAGATGTTGAACTTCAATCATTATCCGCTCCTTAATCCGTTAACCAGCTGGCCTGACGCTGCAGCACCGGCAGTATCGGGCGACGATGCTGCATATCCGGCAGCGAGTTAATCAATCCCTGAGTGTAGGGGTGACGGGCGTTATCGAGATCTTTAGCGGCGATGGACTCCACTACCCGTCCGGCGTACATCACCAGCACCCGGTCGCAGAAGCTGCGCACGAGGTTGATATCGTGGCTGATAAAAATCAGCCCCAGCCCGCGCGACTGAACCAGGTCATCCAGCAGGCCCAGCACCTGCAGGCGCACCGACACGTCCAGCGCGGAGGTGGGCTCATCGGCAATGATCAGCTCCGGGTCGGTAATCAGCATCATGGCGATCATGATGCGCTGCCCCTGTCCGCCGGATATTTCATGCGGATAAAGCTGATAAACGCGCTCCGGCTGGCGAATACGCACCACCTCCAGCATCTCCAGCGCCCTGGCTTTCGCCTCATCTTTGCGCCCGGGATGATGAGTAAGCCAAGCCTCGGCGATTTGCTTACCCACGCAGACCACCGGATTCAGCGAATATTTCGGATCCTGCATAATCATCGAGATACGTTTGCCGCGTACGCCGCGCATCTGCGCTTCGCTAAGATGCTGCAGATCGAGGTCGGCAAACTGCATCCGGCTGGCGCTGACGCGGGCCTTTTTCGGATGCAGCTGCAGCAGCGCGCGCCCAACGGTGGACTTACCCGAACCGGACTCGCCGACAATAGCCAGCTTCTCATGCCCCAGCTGGAAGGAGACGCCGCGCACGGCGTGGGTCACCGCGCTACCGTTAACAAAGTCGACGCACAAATCGCGCACGTCGAGCAGCGGTGCATTATTCACTACGGGGATCGAGGATGTCACGTAGGCCATCTCCTAAGAAGTTGAACGCTAAGCTATTGATCAAAATCGCCAGCCCCGGAATGGTTACGACCCACCAGCACTCCATCATATAAGTGCGCCCGCTGGAGATCATCGCTCCCCACTCCGGCTCTGGCGGCTGCGCGCCGAGGCCGAGAAAGCCTAGGCCGGCCGCGGTCAGAATGATCCCGGCCATATTCATGGTGATACGGATAATGACCGAGGGCAGACACAGCGGCACGATATGGCGCCAGAGGACGCGGGCCGATGAAGCGCCCTGCAGACGCACGGCGGAGATAAAATCGGCCTGGCGCAGAGAGAGCGTTTCGGCGCGCGCCAGACGGGCAATCGGCGGCCAGGCGGTCAGCGTGATGGCGATAACCACGTGCTCCAGCCCCGGTCCTAAAGCGGCGACAAACGCCAGCGCCAGGACCAGACTCGGGAAGGAGATGAAAATATCGGTGACGCGCATCAGCACCATATCGACTTTACCGCCGAAATAGCCGGCGCTGACGCCCAGCAGCAGTCCGAGCGGACCGACGGTCACTGAGACCAGCAGCACGATATAGAGCGTGATGCGGGAGCCGTACACCAGGCGACTAAAGATATCCCGGCCAAACTCATCGGTGCCGAACCAGTGCTGCGCATTCGGCGCGACCAGCGCACTATTCAGGTCCTGTACCAGCGGGTTATAAGGCGCAATCAGCGGCGCGAAAATCGCCACCACCAGCAGCATAAAGATAATTCCTCCGCCGATGGCCGTGAGCGGATTGCGCGCCATTTTGCCGATAAACCCGACGGCCCGCGCCGCCGCGCGTTGCAGCCGCTGACGGCCTTCGCCCGCACCACCCGAAAGCGGCGAATCCAGAGAAACGGTCATGATTTTGTCCTCGGGTCAAAGAATTGATACAGCATGTCGGAGAGCAGGTTGAGCATCACGAAGATCACCCCCACCAGCAGCACGCAGCCCATCACCGCATTCATATCGCCCAGCAGCAAGCTTCCGGTAAGGTAGGAGCCAAACCCCGGCCATGAGAAGACGGTTTCAATCAGCACCGCGCCTTCCAGCAGCGCGCCGTAGGCCAGCGCCACCACCGTCAGCAGTTGCACGAGGATGTTACGAAACGCATGGTTCCAGATAACCTGGCGCTCGGTCAGCCCTTTCACCCGGGCGGTAATAATGAACTCCTGCGACAGCTGGGCCAGCATAAAGCTGCGGGTCATACGGCTGATATAAGCCAGCGAGTGAAAACCCAGCAGCGAGGCGGGAAGAATCAGATGATTAATGGCGTTCCAGAACACCTGGCCGTTGCCGGCCAGCAGCGCATCAACGGTGATCAGCCCGGTGCGGCGCGGCACCATACCATCCAGCCCGAGGTCTACCCTCCCGGCGCCGCCTACCCAGCCAAGCCAGGCATAGAACACCAGCAGCCCCATCATCCCGACCCAAAAGATCGGCGTCGAGTAGCCCGCCAGGCTGATAATGCGTACCACATAATCGGAGACGCTATTGCGCCGCGCCGCCGCCAACACGCCCAGCGGAATACCAAGACCCGCGCCGACAATAATCGCCATCGTTGCCAGCTCCATGGTGGCCGGGAAGACGCGGATAATATCGTCCACCACCGGTTTCCCGGTCAGCAGCGCGTTGCCCAGATCGCCGTGCAAAAGGTTGACGAAATAGATGCCAAACTGGGTGGTCAGCGATTTATCAAACCCCAGCTGCTGGTAAACCTGCTGATAGGTACTCTGGTCAGCATCCGGGCCGACAATCGCCAGCACCGGGTCGATGGGCATGACGCGGCCAATGGTAAAGGTCAGCAGCAGCAGGCCGAACAGTGTAATCACCACCTGCAGTAGCCGTTTTGATAAGCGCCGGCCGCGTGAGCCGGGCGCAAGGATTGCGGTACTCATCCTTTCTCTCCTTCGCGGACTTTATAGACGTCACGCAGAAAAGTGGTGGCGGAGGGGTGCGGCTGATACTCCCGTACCTCGTTGCGCACGACGACCGAATCAACCATCTGCGAAAGCGGAATTAAAGCCGGAACCAGCTGGTCGTAGCGTGTCTGGATGGCCTGGTAGTCAGCCACCTGTTTTTGCGGATCGCGTTCCAGCAGGGCCTGGTCAATCATCGTATTCAGTTGCGGGTCGTAAAAACCGGTACGCCAGCCCTGGAAGTTGGTCAGGCGCGCCTTATCGCTGTTATCCGGGTTATAGACCAGCGCGCGCAGGCTGGAGTGCGGATGCGGCTCCATCCCGCTGCCGCCGCGACCTACCAGCAGGTCAAATTTACGCTCGCGCATTGCGCCGTAGATCTGGTTACCAGTGCCGGTGATGATTTTGGCGTTAATCCCCGCCTGCATCAGCGTCGACTGCACGGCGATAGCGATGTTAAGAAATGGCTGATCGGAGAGTACCCGCAGCGTGGTATCAAAGCCGTTGGGATATCCCGCTTCCGCCAGCAGCTTTTTCGCCCGCGCCACGTCCAGCCTGTAGCCGGGATCGGGTAGCGTGGACGGCATTCCCGCTTTGATAGGCCGCTGGTGCAGCACGCCGTAGCCCGGCATCAGCGCTTTATTGATACCTTGGTAATCAATCAGATAGCGCACCGCCTCGCGCACTTTCGGATTGGCGAAGTGCGCCTCTTTCATGCTCATCGCCACGTAGTACATGGTGCCGCGCTGCACCGCATCGACGGTCAGCTGCGGGTCGCTGCGCAGGGCGTTGATATCGGAAACCGCCATATTGTTGGCAATATCAAGGTCGCCTTTTTCGATCATCAGGCGCAGAGTTTGCGACTCCTGGAAATGACGCAGTACCACGCGGCTCATTTTCGCCTCGCCGCGCCAGTAGTCAGGGTTGCGCTTCATGCGCAGCACATCTTTCGCCTGCCAGGTTTCGAGGATAAACGGCCCGGAACCGGCTTCATGGGTGGTTAGCCAGCGGTTACCCCAGTCGTTATCCTGCTGATGGCTTTGCACCGTTTTACTGTCCAGCACTCCGAGGTTGCCCAGCGCCGCCAGCGAGTAAATCACCAGCTGCGGATCGTTATCTTTGGGTAATACGATTTGCACCGTGAAGCGGTCCGGCGCGCTGACCTGGCTGTCGATATTTTTCTTACTGAAGCCATAGGATTTCCATACTGAGGCCTGGGCCAGGTTGAGGTGCAGGATGCGCCGCATTGACCACACGACGTCGGCGGCGGTCAGCGGGTTGCCGGAGTGAAACTTAACGTCATCGCGCAGATGAAAGGTCAGGGTTTTGCCGTCGGGGCTGATATCCCAGGATTTCGCCAGCGCGGGCCTGACGGTGGTGAGCTGCTCAGGGTCAAGCTCCACCAGCGAGTCGTAGAGGTTGACCACGATCCCCACCACTTCGTTACCGGTCATCGCCGCCGGGTCAAGGGTGAGCAGGTTATTCATATTCATGCCGATGATCAGCTGGTCGGGCGGCGTTTTCGCCACCGCCTCCCCGCTCCCCATCGACATGGCGAGCGCGAGAATACACGCTCCCAGTAAGGAGGTTTTTTTCATATCTCTGTTTGCCTGTACTGTAGGGTACATGTTGCCGGATGGCGGCATTTTCGGCTTATCCGGTCTACCGGGCCGCAGGCTCGATAAGCGTAGCGCCATCGGGTATTTATTTTTTTAAATCAGTCGTGGCTAACGGTATTGGCTTCGATATACGCAAAATTAATGTCTTCACCGAGACCCGGACGTTGTGACAAATGCACAAATCCCTGGTCATCCATCGGGTCGACAATGCTGTTGAGATAGGCCGCCGGTTCATCGTAGTCGAGGAACGGATGCAGCAGGCCGCGCTCGTACCAGCGGCAGTTGCGGATCGCGCCCACCACCGCCAGGCTTGCCGCTCCGTTGCCGTGGACTTCGCAATCCATGCCGAAAGATTCCGCCAGCGCCGCCACCTTCATGGTCGGTGTAATCCCCCCCACGCCGTTAGCGCCGGCGCGCAGAATGTCGCAGGCCCCGGCTTTCACCCATTCGGCGCGCATGTGGTGCTTGCCGCCGAAGCTCTCCGGCCCGACGATGGGAATCGACAGGTTTTCCGCCAGCCACGCATAGGAGGACATCGAATCCTCCTCCATCGGCTCTTCAAACCAGGCGAAATTGAGTTTTTCCAGCTCTTTGCCGATCCACAGCGCCTCGGCGCGGCTGTACCAGTGATAGCCATCAATCATCAGGTCAATATCCGGCCCTACGGCTTCGCGCACCGCCGCGCAGGCTTTAATGTCCATTTTGGGATTGGGCGCAAAAGAGATTGGCGGCATCCAGGTGTGCAGTTTGATGGCCTTGTAGCCGCGGGCGACCAGCTTCTCAGCAAAAGCGGCATACTCTTCCGGGGTCGACAGGCCGCCCGGCAGATCGTCGCCGCACATGGTGCTACCGTAAGCCGGGACAGTGTCGCGATAGCCGCCGAGCAGCTTATAAACCGGCATCTTAAGGCTGCGGCCGATCAGGTCCCACAGCGCCTGTTCAACAAACGACAGCGCGCGCTCCGTTAGCTGATGTGCGCTGCCGCGCTGCCAGTGGTTAAGATCCTGCCAGATACGCTCACGGTTAAACGGGTCCTGTCCCACCAGCACTTTGCGAAAAAAAGTATTCACCACGAACGGGCGCACGACTTCCGGAGGCGCAAACGAAAAGCCCTGCGCCCCATCATCAGCGGTGATGGTCAGCATCGCCATTTTGGCCATGCTTTCAACCCCCGGATGGGAGTGCCCGGCGCTGTCGGAAACCCGACGAGTGGGATATTGGAAAACGGTGACATTCACAGATTCAATTTTCATGCTCGGTCCTTATCACGGCCAAATCCGATCGACATAAGCAGATCGGCAAAGCGGTTTCACATTATTGAAAATACGTTTCAATATATAATCTAAGCACAACTTCGTAGTAGTGCCTCGGACAAACACCGCTAAGCAAGGCCATAAATTTGGGCATTGGCACAACAAGACGTGACTGTTTTCACAAAAGATGAGCGAAATGTGAGGCAGATCGACCAGGAGAAAAAAGGGCGTGAGCGCAGAAAAGAGATTAACCGACCAGCTACATCCCGGGAATGTCTGCGCCCACAAATGGCTGACTTATACCACCGCCGCTGGCTCCGCGCTAAGCGCTTCCAGCAGTTCAGGTAAGGTTTGATAGCGGCCAGCGGCGGCCTGAAAACGCGCGTGCTGGCTATCTTCTGCAATCACTATCGTGGCAATCCCCGCCGACTGGGCCGCGCAAAAGCCGGTAAAGCTATCCTCAATCACCAGACACTGGCTGGCGTTGAGATTGAGCTTCCGCAGCGTCGTGAGGTACACCGCCGGGTGCGGTTTGCCGCGTGGTTCATCATCCGCGCTGGAGATCGCGTCAAAAAAGTGCCAGAGCGAAAGCTTGTTCAGCACAGCGGCAATAACCTGACGAGATGATGACGTGGCGAGCGCAATCTTATAACCCGCTTCGCGAAAATAGCGTAACGCCTCCTGCACCCCGCGCATCGGTTCGCCTTTCGCGGCAATCAGGCGGGTGATGCGCTGCAGGATGGCGTCTTCAAGCCGCTGCGGAGCGAGATCAAGCTGAAAATAGCGGCACCAGGTGCCGGCAATGTCGTCGAGGCGCTTGCCCTTGGTCAGGGTTTCACATTCAGCAACGCTCGCCGTTGCCCCCCACTGCGCGAGGGCGTCAATCTGCGCCTGACGCCACAGCGCCTCGGAATCAATAATCACGCCATCCATGTCAAAAATAACCGCCTGCATACTCATTCGTTCACCTCATTAAGGCTGGCATGAAGCGCATGCCAGCCGCAGTACCTACGAGTATTCAACCTGCTCGCGGGCGGTTGCTTCCTTGTGGGAGAACCCCGGCTGCTCCACGCGGATAAAGGCGCAGAGGAAAAAGGCCACCACGTACAATGCGGTATAGGCGATCACCACCCCGATGGTGCTGAAGAACGGCAGCAGCACCACGGCAATCGCCGGCGCGAGAAAGTTCGACATCCCCGCCGACAGGTTATAGACCGAAATGGCCGCGCCTTTATGCTTCGGCTCCAGCGCCGGGAACACGGCCGCCAGCGGCACGAAGGCGGCGACAAAGATCCCGAGGGCGATGGCGGGGATCAGCGCCATCGCAAAGCTATGGCCAAAGTGCTGAGGAATGTAGTAAAACGCCAGGCTGGAGAGCGCCATCCCGATGCAGCCGAACCAGCGCACCACCTTCATCCAGCCCAGTTTTTCCCCGAGGATCCCCCACAGCACGTTAGAGAAAATGGTGGTGAAGAAGAAGACTGCCCATACCTGGAGCCATTCTGAAGTGCTGAAGCCCAGCTCATCGACAAACATCATCGGCATAATCACCGCAAAACCGAACAGCGAGAGGGTATTGATAATCCTCACCATGCTCGACAGCAGAATATTGCGGTTGGTATAGAGCAGCGTCGCGGCGCGTCCCAGCTCGGAAAACTTCTCACGGGTGGTGAGATTCTGCATATGCTGCGGCGTTTGAATATGGCGCAGGGAAACCAGGGCAATCACGCCCCCGGTAAGGCAGAAGGCCAGCGCCAGCCACAGGGTGCCCATTTCGCCAATGTGCGGAATGGTAAAGCTCGGAATATAGCTGCCGAAGACCCCGATGCCGATGGAATACACCGCCCAGAACCAGCCGATGGCCGAGCTGGCGTTGTCGCTTTTGACGTTATGGACAATCGCCACGATAAACGAGTAGAGGAACAGCGGATAGGCGAAGCCGCGGATGCCGTAGAAAAGCAGGATCAGCGCATAGTTGGCGTGACCGAGGCCGAAAACGAGGAACAGCACGTGGAATACGCACCACAGCACGAAGCCAATCATCATCGTTTTCAGCGGGGTGATAATTTCCGCCACCACCCCGGAAATCCACGCCGACAGCGCAGCGGCCAGGCCGTAGAGGGTAAAGGCAAAGGAGGCCTCCGCCGGAGAGAAGCCGAGCGCTTTGATATAGTGCGACAGAAAGGCTAATTCAAAACCGTCGCCGGTCATAAATACGGCAATGGCGATGTATCCCCAGAGCAGGTTCAGGGGTAAACCGAGCCACTGTTTATTATTGATAGACATAATGACCTCGTTTTCAGGGTACAGGGTGGCCGCTCCGCGACGTGCAACGAAGCGGCGGTTATGATGAAAATCAGTGCTGTCGATAGTGCAGATCGTTTAAATACAGGGCCTTAAACTGCGCGTAGCGTTGCATCAGGGTGTGGTGGCGAATGGGATCCGCACGCCAGGTCTGCCAGACTTCCGGTTTTTCACACACCGCGGCAATGGGTTTGCCCGCCGCCAGGCAGGCCAGCCGCGCCGCGCCCAGTGCGCCTCCGGTCTCTCCGCCTTTGTGGGTCACCACCGGCATAGCGAGAATATCGGCCAGCAGCTGGGCCCAGAACGGGCTGCGGGCGCCCCCGCCCACCAGCGAGCACTGCGCGATCGGTGTCCCGCTCTCTTTCAATGCCTGCAGGCCGTCGTTGATCCCAAAGCTCACCCCCTCCAGCACCGCGTAGCCTAGCTGCGCGCGCAGGCTGGCATGGGTCATGCCCCAGAAGATGCCGCGCGCGTCAGGATCGTTATGCGGGGTACGTTCCCCGGAGAGATAGGGCAGGAAGAACGGGGCGTTGGCTTTATCCTCCTCGCTTAGCTCGGCAATCTCCGCCAGCAGCGCCACCTCCGTGGTGCCGGTCAGGCGGCAGAACCACTGCAAACAGCTGGCGGCGCTCAGCATGACGCTCATCTGGTGCCACAGGTTCGGCAGCACGTGACAAAACGCATGTACCGCCGACTGCGGCGCCGGACGATAGGCATCGGTCACCACAAACAGCACCCCGGAGGTGCCGAGCGAAATAAACGCATCTCCCGGCGAGACCGCGCCGACGCCAATGGCGCTGACCGCGTTATCCCCCCCGCCCCCGGCCACCATCACCGAGGCGTTCAGCCCCCAGCGCGCAGCCACCTGCGGGTCAAGGGTGGCGGAAACCTCGCAGCCTTCGACCAGCGTCGGCATTTGGCTACGCGACAGGCCGCACTTGTCCAGCAGAGCGTCGGACCAGTCGCGCTTCGCCACGTCCAGCCACAGCGTCCCGGCGGCGTCCGACATATCGGAGACTTTCTTCCCGGTCATCCGGTAGCGCAGATAATCCTTCGGCAACAGCACCGTGGCGGTGCGCTGAAAGTGTTCCGGCTCGTGACGGCGCACCCACAACAGCTTCGGCGCGGTAAAGCCCGGCATCGCCAGGTTGCCCGCCACCTGATGCAGCTCCGGCGCCATCGCCTCCAGCTCGGCGCACTCTGCGGCGCAGCGGGTGTCGTTCCACAGAATGGCCGGACGGATCGCCTTCCCCTCTGCATCCAGCAACACCGCGCCGTGCATCTGCCCGGAGAGGCCAATCGCCTTAATAGCCGGCCAATGCTGCGCGCATTTTTCCCGTAGCGTGGCCATCAGGTACTCCGTCGCCTCCCACCATAGCTCCGGCACTTGTTCTGACCAGTGCGGATGAGGCCGCTGAATACTCAGCGGCGCGCTATGGCTGGCGATAACCTCATGGTTCTCATCAATGACCAGCGCTTTGACTTCCGATGTGCCGAGATCGATACCCAGATACATAGCCACCTCTTAGTTAATCAGCGTGTAAACGGCGGCGACTTTCTCGCGCATCAGCGCCAGGAAATCCGCGTTGTTGGCGAGATCACCAAACAGGGCTTTATCACGGGCGAAGACAGCCACCGGATCCTGAGCCTCGAACATCTCATGCACCGCCTGCGCATCCAGGATGCCGTCCTGGTACTGATACGGCAGAGTTCCCTTGTGCCACTGCTCCATAAAGACGAAGAACAGCGCCGGCAGCATGGCGGTCGCTTCCGGGCGGACGCTGCGCTGGTAGCACTCCTGCAAGGTTGGCGCGATCATCGCCGGAATTTTCGAGAAGCCGTCGGCGGCGACGCGCTGGTTGGTGTCCTGGATATAGGGGTTGGTAAAGCGCTTAAGCACCACATCCCGGTAGGTCGGCAGATCAATACCGTTGTCGCCGAGACACGGAATAACGTCCTCCGTAACGTAGCGGTCGGCAATGGCGTAGATAACATCGGTCAGCGTGCTTTCATGAATATACTGCTGGCCGATTAAGGTTCCCGCCCAGGCAATGCAGCTGTGCGACGCGTTCAGAATGCGAATTTTCGCCTCTTCATACGGGATGACCGACTCCACCATCTCCACGCCGACCGCCTCCAGATTCGGGCGGGCATCGCGGAAGTTGTTCTCCACTACCCACTGGATAAAGGTCTCCCCCATCACCGGCGCTTTGTCATCAATTCCGGTTTGCGCTTTGATGCGGGCCGGCAGATCGGCCGCCGGACGCGGGGTGATGCGGTCCACCATGGTGTTCGGACAGGTGGTGTTGGCCGCCATCCAGTCAATCACCGCCTGTTTGCCGGTGAGCTGCAGGAACTCGACCATGCCGTCGTGGAAACGCTCGCCGTTATGGCGCACGTTATCGCAGTTGAGCAGGGTCAGCGGCCCGGCGTTGTCGGCCATGCGCTTTTCCAGGATCCGCGCGAGGGTGCCGTAAATGGTTTTGCACTCGCCTTGCAGGTCGGCCTGCAGATCGGGGTTGCTGGTTTCCAGCCGATGGCGAGTGTTCAGGTAGTACCCCCCTTCCGTCACGGTAAAGGCGATAACTTTGGTCTGCGGGTTTGCCCCTTCGTTAATCAGCGGCTGTAGCCCGGCCTGCCACGGCAGCAGTTTCTGGATTGAGGTGATCTCTTCATATTCGCGCTCCCCTTCCGGGCTGACGGTCTCGAGGACGTAACGTCCTCCCTGCGCCGCCAGCGCCTGGACCACCTGCTCGGCGTCGTTGCGAATATTCCCCGCTGCGATGCGCCAGCGATTATCCCCGGAAGCAATCAGACGATGCAGATACCACGCCTGATGCGCGCGATGAAAAGAACCCAGACCGATATGAAGCCATGTGAATTGATTGTTCATGTTCTGCTCTCCTTGAGTTGATGGCGCCACTGTAATTGATCATTTGACCAAAATAAGAGCCATAGATCACAAAAGAGCAATTACCCAATTAAATTACAAATGACCAGTAAAGAGCAAAAGCTTGCCAGTTATGCCAACCACGGCGAGAATGCGGGTATTCGCCGGGCCAATTGCGTGCCCTGGCCAGCAACTTAGGGCGGGAAACCATGAGTAAAGAAGACGATATCCGGTTGGATCAGAAGGTGCGTGCCGCATGGATGTACTACATCGCCGGCCAGAATCAGAGTGAGATTGCTAGCCTACTGGGCACCTCCAGACCGGTGGTGCAACGGCTGATCGCCGCCGCGAAAGAAGAAGGGATTGTGTCGATTAATCTGCACCATCCGGTAGCGAACTGCCTCGATTATGCGCAGTTGCTGCAGGAAAAATACCGCTTGATCGAGTGCAATGTGGTCCCCGCCTTTAGCGAAGAAAGCACCCTCGACAGTGTGTCATTTGGCTGCTATCAGCTGATGGCTCGCTATCTGCAGGATGATAAAGAGAAAATCATCGGTCTGGGCTCGGGCCTGACCCTGAAAAAAGCGCTGCAGCGCATCGATTTTGACAGCCTGAATACCCGCTGCGTGGCGCTGATCAGCGCCATGAACGCCGACGGGCAGTGCAATTATTACGATGACGTGCCCCTGCTGCTGACCCGCAAAATTAAGGCCAAGTACTATCAGTGGCCGGCGCCGCGCTACGCCCAAAGCGCGGATGAGTATGAAATGTGGTGCACCAATCGCTTATTCCGCAGCGTCTCCGGCGTCGCCCGCGAGGCGGACGTGATTTTTGTCGGCATTGGTCCGCTGGGCACGCAAAGTCCGATCTTTAAAGACGGCTTTATCAATCAGGCGCAGATGGATGAGCTGACCGCCCGCGGCGGCATCGGGGAGATCCTCGGGCGGTTTATTGATGCGCAAGGCGACGTGGTAGACAGCGAGATCAACCGCATGATCACCAGCTATGATATCCGCCAGAGCCACTGCCCGCGGATTGCCGCTGCCTGTGGAGAACATAAACGACCGGCGATTCTGGCCGCCCTTAAAGGCGGCTGGATTAATGGCCTGGTGACCGATGAGCATACCGCCCGCTGGCTGCTGACGCGGTAACGTCGAACAGCCAGACAGCGACTCAGCTGCTGCTCATCAGTCGCGGGGGAATTTCAATCCGCTGCTGGCTGGCTTCGCCGGCGTCAATAATCGAAAAAACAGCGTCCAGCATCGCCGGCACGTCCTGCTGCACCATGTCGATATCGTGCCCCAGCAGGTAGACAAAAGGATCCCAGTCGAAGCAGCCCATCGGCGGCTGCTCGCTGCCGGTCAGACCCACCTGCGACAGCCAGCGCACAACCCCTTCCAGGGATATCGTCGAGTTAACAAATATCCCCTGCAACAGCGTCTTCGCGCTGCTAAACCGCTCCTGCAGGCAGGCCTCAACGTGGCCTTTCGAATAGCCGGGAGCCAGAATATTCGCCTGCGGCACGCTAAGCCCCAGCTCGCGATGCGCATCGTGGAAGCCGCGTAAACGCTCACTGGTGTTATGGTCGCTGCTGCGCCCGCCGATAAAGGTCAGCGGCGCCAGCTCTCCGCGGCGGCGGGCGCTATTAGCCAGGATCTTATGAGTCAGCGCTTTCGCGCCGCCGTAGTTATCCGAAATCACCGACGGCGAGAGAGAGCCCGGCAGGTCGAGATTGACCGTTGGCACGCCCGCCTGCTGGCATAGCGCGGAAATTTTATCCGGATTGGTCGCCCCGGTCGCGACCACCCAGTCAACCTGCCAGGAGAGCATCGCCTTTACCGCTTCGATCTCCAGTTCCGGACGCCGGCGCGTACAGGTGATAATCGGCAGCAGGCCGCGCTCGCGGGCCATCTCCTCAAAGCGTTCGGCGATGGAACCGAAGTAGCGGTTATCATATTTGGGGATAATCATACCGATGACGTGTGATTTTTTACTGCGCAGCATGCTGGCCTGACGGTTAATCGCATAGCCCTGCTCCTCGGCAATCCGCGTCACCTTTTCCGCAAGCTTGGCGCTGATGCGGCGCTTTTTCCAGTTACCGTT
>OFRN01000097.1_pt1 | contig 32662 bp, 44 predicted proteins | sample 1541701 | NCBI WGS metagenome assembly OFRN01 (sample SAMEA4413046, study PRJEB24355) | metagenome | biome: human; feature: gut; material: faeces | place: United Kingdom | collected 2010 | reverse complement strand
CGAGTACAAAAAAGCGTTAGAAAACATCACTAGACAGTTTGAACAGGCATGTGAGATTGAGGAGGAGAAATAATGGATCTCATTACACAATACAGTGACATCATCCTCAAGAAAATCATGATGAAGATTCAGAAAGACAAAAAATCAAAAGAACGAGCGGAATTAGTTAAGTTGGAAATGGCTGAAACAGGAGCAGGAGCGCGAAGTAGCAGGCATTGGAAAGCAGCAGCAAACATTGAATTCTATTACAACGAAATTCAAAAAGGGTTCGATCAGATGCGTGAGCTGGATCGGCAAACAAATTGGAGCAAGAAACTTCATCAAGATCGTTTCAAATTTGTAGAAAAGTATAGAGAGATACTGAATGAGTATTTCGAGGAGGACTAGATGTTTAATTCAATGTTAGCGTCAATTCACTTTTTATTCTATATAACGATATTTGTAGCTATATTAATTAATACGATAAAAAGCGGTTTTTTAACACCAATCGGCACAATTTTAACATTAGCTTCATTTGTTACAAGTTGTATTATCCAACTTAAATATATAAAGGAGAATGAATAATGGACGAACTAATCACAAAAGTAGAGCAGTGGGCTAAAGATAAGGGATTAAACCAGGCAGATCCAAAAGCACAATTTTTGAAAGTAGCTGAGGAATTCGGAGAAATCGCTTCAGCAATGGCAAGAAGTAATGATGAGCTATTTAAAGATAGCGTAGGAGACGTTATCGTCACGCTGATTATCCTTTCCATGCAAAAAGGGACAAACGTACAAGAGTGTTTAGAAATGGCGTACAACGAAATCAAAGGACGAACAGGGAAAATGGTAGATGGTGTATTCGTGAAGTCGAGTGATTTGGAGGACAGCGAATGATGATGCCAAAAGAAATCTATTCAGATGCATTAAGAGGTGCTAGAAATCAATTGAAAATGGCAAAAAGAGCGTACAAAATCCATCCCACCATCGAAAATGAACGCAGAGTAAAAGCCATTCGCCGTAGATGTTCAATTTACGGTGAGTTACAGAAGGAGGACAGCAAATGAACTATACACAACAAGAACTGACTGATTTATGTCCAAAAGATGTGGCTGAGTTCATCAATAATGAAGTCCTGCCTGAATATGCAGATGGTTTAAATACAGCAGAAAACGTTACAGATTTTATGATTAATGATGCTATTGATCGTTTGAGATTTTTAGAAATAGATTGTATTGCTTATTATCGTCTACACGCAGAAGTTGCTTTGATTGATCCGTATATTGCTTTAAGCCAAAATCGAAAAATACTCGTAGCCTATATTCAGACTGTTTTTGATAGTTGGTCTGAGGAAATAAGGACTAGTTTAAAAAAATCAGAAATGGCTTCTATTTTGAAGGAGGGCAGCAAATGATACCGAAGTTTAGATCATATTCAACAGAAGAAAATGAAATGTACTATCCGCATAATGACAAAAACGTAGACTGGACAATAGATGATGAAACAGGCTTTATTGCTCCTCTAGTAAATTTAGGAAGCGGCATGTGGGGAATGATAGACAAGTACGAACTCATGCAATCCATAGGACTGAAAGATAAGAATGGTGTGGAGATATTTGAAGGGGATGTAGTTCTGGTTAATGTAAGTAATGGTTTTGATCATTTAGTTAATGAAAAAACGGTTGTACAAGAATCCGAGTTTCATTCCGGATTAGTTTGTAAATCATTAATTAGTGGAATGGAATATAGAATATTCAGCCACCAAAAGATGGGATACGAATATGAAGTCACCGGAAATATATACGAGAATAGCGAGTTATTGGAGGAACAGCGATGAATAAACAAGAATTGATTGAAAGATATAAAACAAAATATGCTGAAGAACCAAAAGATTGGAAACATCCATCTGTGAATGCTTCGAGACAAGATTTATTTGCTAATTTTATTCGTGATTTAGAACAACTATAAGAACCGCAGAAGTCAGTTGTGCCGAAGTTTGTGGCGGATTGGATAGAACTATGTAAAGAAAAAGCTGATTTAATTAGTTGTCTATCAGGTTCGTATGAGTATGGTGTTAATCAATATAAAAGAATAACAGAAGATGAAGATTGGTTATTTGAAGCAGACCATCAAGAATTAGTTGCTCGTGCTTGGATAGACGGCTACGAGGTCGAGAAAGAGCCGTTGTATTATGTGAGACTACCATATGAAGTTTGGGATGAAGAGGCAGCGGAGCTTAAAACAAAGTATTTGTATCTACATTATGAGATCACAAGTGATGAAACTAGAATATTTCATACAAAAGAACCTAGAAAAGGTTTTGTCGCAAAATTAGATGAACTTACGATTAAATCAGCAAATGAAAACTACTAGCCGTTTGCTGTGCCAGTGGAAGCGGAATGAATGTTCAAAATAGCATTTTATCTGTTCGATTACAAAGATGGTTCGTTTAAGAAAGTTTATTTTCATCACTGGAATGATAGCAAACCTGTTTTTACAAAAAACAAGAGGAGAGCTCAGGAGTATTTTGATAAAAGATCAGCAAACAAAGATATAGCGCAGTTAAGAAAAGTAGAATCACCATCTGCGAAAACATTATCTATAAAATTGGAGGAAGCATAATGAAACTAAAAGACGGATTTTACGCTAGTAGTCATGGTATCGGCGGTTTAATGCTAGATATGCCGACAAAGAACCCTAAAACACGTAAGAAACCAAAAGTCAAAGTCGGTGACGTGGTTCGCTGCGAAGCAGAAGGGTTCATCTATCCATTTCGTGGATATGTAGAACACGTCTACAATCATTCAGCAGTTATTCGTATTGAGAATACGATGGACTGTGACAAAGAGCTAGCGAAGAGCAAAGCGAATATTGCAGTTGTTCGATTAGTGGATATGAAGGCTATATAAACAGCGAAAAAATGTACTTCTAAGAGAAAAATTTATTTTTTATAAAAATAGGAAAGTATCATTATGAAAAAGACCACAGAGATAAATAAACCTACCACATAAAAAATGAATATTTCTTGCGATTCAATATAGGTATATTTAACAATTTGTACAATAAAAAATACTATAGGTAAAAAAGATAACATGAGGAGCTTATTTGTTCTAGAGTGTTTGACAAAGTAACAAAATGCGACGATACCAATACAAACGGGAATCCAAAATAACAGCATGCTCCACATAGTCACTCAACCATCTCCTATACGCTTTATTATCAATAGATAATATCATTTTTCGTAATAAAGATAAAAAAATAAGTAAGGCTTCTCATTAAAATATAAAAAAGACAGCCGACCACTGGCTGTCCTTAGCAGAATATTGAAATAGTGAGCCATCTGTTTTCCGCCAGATAGCTCAACATGTATATGGGTAACGAGTGCAACCTCGCTACTTGAAAAGCTTAGCATAAGCATGGGTATAAAAAAAGCCGGATTCCTCCGACCTTAATTAATAATTCTGACACAATTATTATATCATAAATGGAGGAATCAATGGATGGTACTTTTCGATGTAAAGAAGTATGAGACACCAGAGGCAAAAGATGTGGATATGGATCGCACAAAACATAATGTTGGTGTTTTTCTTTCAGCATATCTGTCAGCTAGATGTAGGATAGGTCAACCTCGAGAACCAAAAGTGACAGCATCTTATTCCTTGGTTCCATCTTCTACAGCTGATCATATATTTGAAGCAGAAAGAATGCTGATCGATAAAGAAGAAGCACAAGAAGAATTTGAGTATCTGCATAAATTGTTTGTTCGAGGCTATTCAGCGATACAGCATCCGCATAAGCCTGATGTGACTGAAAGGCGCAAGAAGATATTCTATGATCGTTATATCAATGGTCTGCCCATTTATGTAACTGCTCAAAGAAATAACACGAGTGAAGAATCTGTCAAGCTAGAATCAAACAAGATTATCATTCAATTTGCTTCATCGTTAGAACTGGTTGCTTTCAAGTAGCCAGTTTTTACATTTTTTATACCCTTTTATTACCCATTTGGTTTCCATTTTATACCTTTTTTATACCAATCACTTACCTATTCAATGTTGTATTATGATAGTGTCGAAAGATTAGTGATAGGTCTGAGACAAAATAAAATGTAAGGGAGGAAATCTCCCTCATCGTTTAATTAAGCTTCGATAGACAGCAGTGAATACTAACAAGGATGTGAACTCAACTCTTGCAGAATTGTTCGTACACTGTTGTCTATCAATATTATTTCGAGGAGGCACATTATGGAAAATGGATTAGTTGCAGCATATGAGAATATGGATCGTGATCAATTGATCAGTGTAATCACTCAGCAAAAAATGGAAATTAATGAACTTGCTGCGGTTGGCAAAGCTTACAAGCAGCATTTGGAAGAAACTATTGAGTATCGTTCAGTAGAGAAATATCGAAATTTAAAAAAATAGAGAAGCAGATGATACTGCTCCTCATGGTACTCAACCTCTGTGGCAATTAGGGCAACAGTAGTAACAGCCATCAAATTTTGAAGAAGGATTTAATGTTTTGATTGCTCGTATTGCTTCTGTACAGTTAGAATAGTAACCGAACTCTACTTGGTTCTTTTTCTCAGGGAGACGATGACATGTACTTCGGTGCACCTCGTGGCGACCTTTGTCATCTTGATTTTGGTTAGCAATGTAATATGGCATACGAATTGCTCCTTTCGTCTATTTCAGCGGACCACTCGCTGATAAATAAAATTATACGCTTAGTATTTATTTTCACAATAAAATTTTATCGCTGTGGCGGAAGTAGAAGACGCAACGGTAAATGGCGAGTAGCCTCGTGAGAGCCTGGTAAGTTCTCGTGTGTGGTGCGATTCCACTCCAGTGTCTTTGGGTTTGCGGTACAAGATCCCGAAAGTAAAACCGCTAGCAACCGAGGTATTGAGGAAGTGGGTAGGCGCAGGAAGTATTAGACTTGTCTGTGTGTAGGTTGCTATTACATATTAGATCACTCTTTGAGTGGTCTTTTTATTTTGCACAAAGGAGGTTAACAACAATGTATAGACCACAATACTTAGAACAGAAGTATGAAGTAATCACTGTTCATAAAGGTAATGGTGAGATAGTACGAAAGTATAGAAGACCAATAAAGAGCGATACATATAAACGAAAGGAAAGCAATGAAGTTATTCCTTTTCGCAGAAGGAGAAAAGTCAAATGAGAAACTACTGGTATGTATCACTAACAAATAAATACCCGCACCCGAATAATGATGATCCAGTGAGGGTTGTACAATCAGTCCAAATCAAAAAGAAGTATTCCATCATTGAAATGACCAGGGAAGCAACACCAAATGAGAACGATAAGTACAATCTTCGTTACTGCGGCCATGGATATTGGAAAGACGAATATATTCAACAAAACATTGAGAGGTACATCAAATGAATGATAACTATGATTACATCAAGTTGATTGAGAAGATAAGAGCAGAAAAAGATATGGACGAACTAGCTAACTTATTCATGAACATCATTAGTTTGGTGGGGTTAAAGATGGATGAAGTAGCGGCACTAAATTATTTCATCGCTGAGCAAACAATTAGAACAGAGCACAATGCTAAGTTCTTGAAAGATAGGCTAGATCTAGATGTAAAAGGATTAGGCGTTGAAGGGATATTCAAAGTGCAAGAAGCCTTAGTTAATGTGTATGTCAGCAAAATTAAAAAATGATGCAAAGGAGAAGTAATCGATGTTCTGGAATAAAAGAAAAGAAGAATATTTAGTGATAGCTACTAACTTGCAAGGCAATCCGGTCGTATTTACGACAGAAGAGATGCCAATTTATAAAGATGAGATATTTTGGTTAAAGAGAAGAGTATTGGGTGGGACTCACGTTGCGTATTGTAGTGTTGAAGAGTTGCTAGAAAAATTCGAACAAATTATTTTTCTTTGGAATGATTCAATTACTAGAACTTTTTATAAAGAAGATATTCAAGAGAATGTTACAGAAGATTTAAATAAAAACAATCTATTAGAGATCAAACTAAAAGATACTGACTCAGTACCAGAAGTTTATTATAAAGGTCAACGAATGGATGAGATGCCGAGAGGTCTTATTGATATTACTTACCATTGGCACACGGAAGACGATGAGTACCAAGTGCCCAGAGGAGTTAACGACATCACTATTGAGTATTATGATTCACCTAATAACAAGTACTTAGATAGAAAAATCATTGGGCACAAGAGAGATATGTAAATGAAAGAAGCTAGACCTAGAGACGAGATAGACAAACTATATAAGACGAACAAGTGGAGGAAGCTTAGAGAACTAGTTATAGCAAGAGACTTTGGTGTATGTCAAGAGTGTCAACGTCGAGGGATAATAACAAGAGGAGTAGTTGTCCATCACATAATCGAAGCAAGAGAAGATATAACTAAGTTCTGGGACATAGATAACCTAGAGCTTGTTTGCCTTGCTTGCCATAACAAAGAACATCCTGAGAAATCAGGAGGAGAAAAGAAAGTTAAGACGAAGAGAAAGGTAGTGAAGTTCTATGCCACAAGAGAGTAATGCAAAAAATAAACAGATTGAGTCTTTAGATCATCTCATTGAAGGAATTAATAAATTAAAAACGGATGTTTTGGACGGAACTGTAATTATAGAATCAACCTAGGCATCTCGTGAGACTAATCACCAAGTTCTAGCGACACCTAGATTAGCGTGTGAGAGTTTACGAGTGGAAATAGAACTTAGAAGAAGTAAAGGCAAGTAGCCCCCCCTATTTAGAAAAGTAGAAACAGGAGGGCGCCAAGACCGGTGAGCTCCCTCCTGTACACAAATACCGCTTTTCAAGTTTTTTGTGCTAAATCATTAATCGCATGAAGATGCTATTACACTCACATCGCCTAAAATTCCTTCTAAGTAAGAACTAGAGTATGATGCACTCGACTCGATGCTATTAGAGTTGTAATTGATATTATCAAGTTTTGTATTAATCTCTATCAGATTTTCGTTAATAGATCTTAATAATTCCAAGACTTCATTATCCATAATTTTCTCCTTCTCTGTAGAGTATATTATGATTATAGGATAAGTTCTTAAAATTTTCTAGAAATAAAATAAAACTGAAAGAAGGTGATAAGATGCCACAACCAGCTAAAAGTGCTAAATTGCAATTGTTACAAAAAAATCCTAATAAAAAAAATACTAAAGATTTAAAGAAACGTGCAGATGCTGAAGAACGCTTGCAAATGAAAAGTGACAATATCAGAGCTCCTGAATGGCTGAATGAATCTGCAACAAAAGCATTTGATTTCTTGAAAGAAGAGTTGCTTGAGATAGATTTAATTACAAACGGTGATATTTATCCACTGGCTATGTATTGCTATTGGTACTCAGAACATTTAAAACTGCAAAATCAAGCAGCCAGAGTGCAAAGAGATTATCCAGAAGATATTGGCAATCCACTAATCAAACAATTGGATACTTGTTCAAAAAACATGCGGTCTTTTGGAAGTGATTTGGGATTATCACCTTCAGCTAGAGCTAAATTAGCTATAAAAATGGCTCAAAGCGAGGATGATGATGAATGGACTTGATGTCATTATCATATTCAGAACTTGAAAGATGGTGGGCTGATTACAAAGAAGAACAAGCTTTATGGGGAGGCATCTTATTAGACTCATATCCAGAGCTTTTAACCACTTGGTATGCTGAACGATTGATTGATGGATCTATACCTGCGAGCAAAGAAAACATCCTTGCTGCTAAACGTCATATATTAGACTTAGAACGACAAGGAACAGAAGAATTTCCGTGGATTTTCGATGAAGAAATTGGACATCGTCCCATTCGTTTTATTGAAGATAATTGCCGCCCGACTGAAGGTGACTTTGACCGGTTTATTTTGCAACCATGGCAACATTTTATCATCGGTTCGATGTTCGGATGGATTCATAAAGATACAGGAATTCGACGTTTTCGTGAAGCTTTGACATTCGTTGGTCGCAAAAATGGAAAGACATCTCTTATCAGTGGGCTATCTGCTTACATGCTTGGATATGATCATGAACAAGGTGCCAATGTCTATGTGTTGGCCAATGCAAAAGATCAAGCCTCTATTTTGTTCGATAAAACCAAAGAAATGGTGAAACAATCGCCGCGTTTGGATAAAAAATATAAGCCGCAAAGATCCTTAATTAAAGATGAGGCTACTTTCTCTAAAATGGAAGCTCGAGCATCTGATAGTAAAAAGCTGGATGGCTTAAACACTCACTTTGCGATTTTTGATGAAATTCATGAATTCATTAATTTCAAATTAATCAATGTAATAAAAAAATCTCGTGGTACACGAAGACAACCGCTGATCGTATATATAACTACAGCTGGTTATGTTCTTGATGGGCCGCTTATGCAATATTATGACAATGCACTCGATTGTTTAGAACATCTCGAAGATGGACTAGATGAACGAGTTTTTTATTTTGTAGCAAAGCTAGATGATGTTTCTGAAGCGGATGATCCAAGAAATTGGATCAAAGCTAATCCAAATATCGGATTGATGTCATTTGTTGATTTGGTAACTGATTGGAAAACAGAGCGTAATAGTCCACAGGAACGAGCGGACTGGATTACTAAGCAGTTCAATCTATTTTCTGATATAGACGAACTATCGTTTCTAGATATGCAGACGATCAATAAGAATAACAAAATAATTGATTGGGAAACCATGGAAGGTGAAGAATGTGTTGGAGGGTATGATTTATCAGAAACACAAGATTTCACGTCGGCTAATTTAGAGTTTCCTATTTACGAAACTGGAGAAATAGCAGTTCTAGAACATAGTTGGATTTCGCAAGAGAGATATAACAACGACAATAATAAACAACGGTTAGATGCTTGGATAAAATCAGGTGATCTAACTGTGACACCAGGCAGTTATGTCGATTACCAGTTTGTTTTTGACTGGTTTGTTGAACAATCAAAAAAATATAAAATACTGAAAATCAGATATGACAGGAGAAACAGTTTGATTTTGAATCGACAAATGATTGACTACGGGTTTGCGATGGAAGAGGCTATTCAGGGCTTCACTACTCTTGGCGGTCCGATGAAAGATTTGAAAGAACGCTTTTTAGATGGCAAGGTCATTTATAACCGGCAGAAAATTTTTCGCTGGTATTTATCGAATGTAAAGTTAGTGCAAGATAGAAATAATAACTGGATGCCTACTAAACAATCAAAAAATAGAAAAATAGATGGCTTTGCCGCTGTATTGAATAGTCATGTCAGCGTAGTTGAAATGTTTGCTACAAAATCTAAACAGAGCGGAACCATTGGTTTTATAAGCGTCAGAGAAATGATGAGGGGAGGTAAATAATGAATAAGTTTCAAAAAGTGGTTAATAGGGTAACTCCAAAATTTATCAAACGGGCAATTATAAAAGATTACTCAACTAGTAGTAGTTTCAAGGCATGGTTTGGTAAGACTTTTTTTGGAATAGAAAATTCAACTCTTGAAACCAATGAAAATATTTTTTCGGTCGTATCTCGTTTAAGTAATACATTGTCTAGTCTACCATTCAAAAAATATCTGAATTACGATCAACAATTTGATGAGTCTATGGACCGATTAATATATTTTCCTAACAAAAATCAAACTTTGGACCAAATAATTAATGTACTTGAAGTTAGCAGGAATACAAATGGAAACGGCTATGCTTTGATTATTAGAGACTTTAGAGGGCAATTTGATACATTGGTCCCTTTCAATCCAAATTATGTTGAACCGGTAATTGAACAGGATAGTAAAGAACTATGGTATCAAGTGAATAATGATGGCAAAACATTCTATTTTCATAATACTGATGTTATTCATGTACGACATATTGCGGGAAATGGAAATTGGAAGGGAATAAGTCCAATCCAAGTATTAAAAAATTCAAATGATTTTGATAAAGCGGTTCGTGAATTTTCTTTAAAAGAAATGCAATCCTTACGAGATTCATTCATTTTAACTTATGCCACTAGCGTAGATGAAGAAAAAAGAAAAGCCGTAGTGGAAGATTTTAGACGTTTCTATGAAGAAAACGGGGGCGTGCTCTTTCAAGAGCCAGGTGTGACTATTGAAGAAATGAAACGGAACTTTGTAGCAACTGATATGAAGATCACTGAAGAAATTACTCGAGACCGTATTGCTAATGTCTATAACGTCCCTAGTATTTTCTTGAACTCTGACAGTAGCAGCTTCTCATCAAATGAACAGTTGATGCAACTATTCGTTAATATGACACTCACTCCGATCGTAAAGCAATATGAAAGAGAGTTTAATAAGAAAATACTTCAAAAAAACGAAAGAATAAAAGGATATTACTTCAAATTTAACATGATGGGATTGCTTCGCGGAGACAGTGATGCACGTCAAAAGTTTTACCATGGCGGAATACGCGATGGTTGGATGTCTCCTGACGAGGCAAGAATGTTAGAAGAAATGCCCCCACGAGGTGGAAAAGCTGCTGATCTATGGATTTCAGGTGATATGTATCCGCAAGAAATGGATCCAACATTAAGAAAATCGAATAAATCTAGTGAAACAGACGTAACTAAAAATAGTTAGGTCTTTTTTATTTTGCCTTGAAAGGAGGGTTGAAATGAAAAAGTTTTGGGAATGTAAACAGTCTGCTAATCAAAATGAAGCAGATGTTTTTATATTTGGAGAAATTGTCTCCTTCAAATGGGACGACACAGACACTACTGCAGCAAGTTTTCAAAAAGATTTGAAGGAGCTTGGAAAAGTTAGCCAGATTAATCTTCACATAAATTCACCAGGTGGTTCTGTCTTTGAAGGAATTGCAATTGGAAATATGTTGCGACAGCACAAAGCACGTGTTGTAGCTCATGTGGATGCTTTAGCGGCATCAATTGCCAGTGTGATTGTAGCAAGCTGTGATGAAGTCATTATGCCTGAGAACAGCATGTTAATGATCCACAATCCTTGGACAATTTCAATGGGAAATGCCAAAGAGCTACGTAAACAAGCAGATGATTTGGACAAAATAGCTGAATCTTCTGTAGTTACGTATTTAGCAAAAGCTGGTGAAAAGTTAACAGAAGAAAAAATAAAACAAATTATGGACGAAGAAACTTGGATGTCTGCTCAAGAAGCATACAATTACGGTCTTTGCGATGTGGTTGAGTCAGCTAATCAAGTTGCAGCTTCAATCAGTCAAAAACTGTTTGAAACGTATCAAAAAGTTCCAGAAAAACTTTTGGACTCTAGACAAGAAGACTCGAGAGACCAAGAAAAAATAGAAAAAATCGTTGAACATGCAAAACAAAACAAAGCCTTGATAGGCACAATTCTAGGAGGATTATAAATGAAAACACTGTATGAATTAAAACAAGATTTAGCTACATTAGGACAGCAAATTCAAAAACAAAACGATACGATTATGCAAAAAGCAACAGATCCAGGGACGAGCGCTGAAGAGTTAGTTCAAATGCAAAAATCAAAAGATGATTTACAGCAACGTTTCGATATTATCAAAACTCAACACGACCAAATGGAAGCAGAACAAAAGGCTAATTTGTCAAAAGGACAATTTACTACTTCTGAAAATCCTAAACAAAAAGTAATTGATGCAAAAGCAGAATTGATTCGCAAAACCATTGCAAAAGAAGCTGTTCCATCAGATGTTTTACAAGTATTAGGCGATGATGATGCATCAAAAGGTGGGAAATTCTTACCTAAAACAGTAGCTACCGACATTATCTCTGAACCGATTGTAAAAAATCCATTAAGAGATGTTTCAGCTATCACAAATATTCCTAATCTAGAAATTCCAAAAGTTTCTTTCACATTGGATGATGATGATTTTATTGCAGATATGGAGACAGCAAAAGAACTGAAAGCAAAAGGGGATACAGTAGCTTTTGGACGTCATAAGTTTAAAGTTTTTACTGGTATTTCTGAAACTATCTTAGCTGGAACAAATACGAATTTAGTTTCAACTGTAGAGCGTAATTTACAGTCTGGTGTAGCTGCAAAAGAGCGTAAAGTTGCGTTTGCTACAACTCCTAAAACTGGTGAAGAACATATGAGTTTTTATGACGAAACGGAAGTAAACATTAAAAAAGTCGAAGGTGAAGATTTATACAAAGCAATTAAAGCTGCTATTGCTGATCTACACGAAGACTATCGTGAAAATGCAAAAATCATGATGAAATATGCCGATTATTTAAATATCATCGAAACCCTAGCTAACGGAAGTGCCACTCTTTATACAGCACAACCTGAACAAATTTTAGGTAAACCAGTAATCTTTACTGATGCTGCTGTTACCCCTGTTATCGGAGATTTTTCATACTCACACTTTAACTACGATATCGGTGCGACGTACGAACAAGATAAAGACGTGAAAACAGGTGTTAATTTGTTTGTTGTCACAGCATGGTTCGATCATCAAATCAAACTAGCGTCAGCATTCCGTCTAGCTACGATAAAAAAAGCATAGCCCCGGCAGTCGTCGGGAAAGTGACCCCGACTGCAGATGGGGCAACTATCGAACTTAGTTAGGCGGTGTATTCATGATTCTAGATCCTAAAAATGAACAAGATTTAGAAGAAATTAAAGAGGCGATTCGTGAAGATTTTTCTGACGATAATACTGGCATTAAACGATCTGCGGCAGCTGCTATTGCATACATCAAAGGAGCTATCGGACAAGATAAGCCTTCTTTTTATGAAACAGATAACGATTCCACAGATCTTTTAAACCTTTCTATCTTGATGCTGACGGATCATTACTATCATGCACGCTCAGCTACCATTGAAACAGCGAATGCAACTGGAGGTTTAAGAGAGTATGATTTAGGCTTCAACTCTCTTATTCTTCAACTCAAAGCGAGTTATAAAGTATTCAAAGAAGGTGAGTCCACTGAAAAGGTCTAGTACAAGGAAATTAAATACAAAAGTTTTCTTTTATCAATATAAACCTTCAAATGGCCCTGAACCCGGTAATGATGAGGAAAAAATATTGTATAAAACAAGAGCTGAAATATACGATCCATCAATGAAGGACCTTGAAGTTTTGAATGGATTAGATAGTAAGTTGGCTGTCACTCTGGTGATGCGTGATCCGAGAAAAAAGTATACTCCGGACAATAAAGATTTCGCAGAAATAATTGATTATCGATATTCCGGACTCAGATGGAATATCGTGGAAGTACGACATGATTTAGCCTCAAATGAGTTTGTCACACTTTTATTAGCGGTGATAAACGATGAGTAACGTAAAGTTTGAAGGCGTTCAAGAAACAATCCAAGCTTTAGAGAAAAAGTTTGGAGAAAAGAAAACTAAGACATTGACAAAAAAAGCAATCAATGTTGGCGCTGAAAAAGTAGAAAAACAGTTGCAAAAGGACATGACCGTTTTTAAAGACAAAGGTTATACGATCGATGAGGTTGTTCGCAAGAACGCTACGTATAGAGATTACAAGGCAGAAGCTGAAATAGGTTGGAATGGTCCACACCAACGATATAGAATCATTCATTTGAATGAATGGGGATATACACGAAAGGGCAAACAAATTAGACCGAGAGGATTTGGTGTAATAACAAAATCACTTAAGAATTCCGAGCCGTTGTACTTTGATGCTGTAGGGGAGGAGGTTAAAAAGAGTTTATGAAAGATATGCTTAATATCATTTACGAGGCTCTTTGTTTGAATGAGTATATTCGTTCAATGACCTACAACGAGAATACGGAGCAATATCGTATTAAATTTTATGAGCAACCTGAAACCGCCGATAAAACAGGTCCAATGATCACAATTCGTCCTGTAGATACACCCAACGAAGCGTACCACGGAAGTAACAAAGAACTTTCTGTAGAGCATATGATACAGATTGACGTTGAATCGAAATATAGAGCAACATGCAAGCAGATTCAATATGAGATAAAAAAAGAGATGAAAAAACTAGGCTTTGGCCAAATTTCCGGGCAAGGGTTAGATGAATACTTTTCTGAAACAAAACGCTTTGTAGACGCGCGTCGTTACGAAGGAAATACAAAAATTTACGATACCGAATATTAGAAATTAAGACACGAAAATAACGTGTCTTTTTTTATTACCCAAAATTAGGAGGAAAATTTTATGACTTTAGTAGGATTCAAAAAAATGACAATCGGGGTCTTTGACAGCACAGGGAAGATTCCAGCAGCAAATTTATATGTAATTGAAGGTGAACAAGACAAAGGGGCGACTGTATCTGCTGAAATCAGTGGGCTATCAAAAGAACCATCAAAAGTTTACGGATCGAACATCGCTTACTATGTCTCTCAAAAAGGAACAGGCGATGTTTCAGCTACATTTGGTTTATTAGATTTACCGACAGAAGTAAACGACCGGATTCTTGGCTACAAAACTGATACGAACAAAATCAGCTTCTTGGGAGAAGATACTGAGCCACCATATTGTGCAATTTTGATGGAATCGGAGGATTTGAACGGCGATACAGCGATGCTTGCGATGTTCAAAGGGAAATTCAGTCGGGAATCTATTAATCTTAACACTACGACAAATGAAGCTTTCGAACCAGAAGCAGAAGAATATGTATTTTCAGCGATTGCCAATGATGTTGAAGGTGATGCTAAAGGCCAAACAGTCGCAAAATATGTTGGAGACGAAGAAGCTTCTATTACTGCTTTGAAAGAGATGGTATTTCCTGCAGCGGGGAAGTAACTAGCTCCGTTGTTGGAGCAATCACTCCCACTATTAATGGGGTAACAGTTGAATTAAGTTAGGAGGATAACTATGCCAGATACATTTAAAATTTATAAAAAAGATGGAACAAAAGTGACGGAGGGCGAAAGCCCTCTAACTATTACTGGAATTGCAGCAAATACTCAAGTTGCTAAAGGAGATTATCAAGCTACGCGTGTGGTCGGAGGTCAAGAATCAGTAAAAGTAGATATTCCTGCATTTACCACTCTTCCAATTTCAGTTACTGGTGTGACGTTGGATAAAACGACAGCTGAAGTTGAACAAGGAGGAACCTTAAAATTAACTCCTACTGTAACACCAGCAAATGCAACAGACAAAACAGGAAGCTGGAGCAGTTCGAATACAGCTGTAGCTACGGTTACTGGAGGCAACGTTACAGTAAAAACAGACGCTGAAGTTGGCGGAACTACAGAAGTTTCATTTACTACTACGGATGGCGGTAAAGTAGCAAAATGTACTATTACAGTTATTGAAAAAGCAGCGGGCTAGTCTTCGGACTAGCTTTTTTATTTGGAAAATAATGGAGGAATCTAAATGGCAAAAGTAAGAATTGAATTGAAAGAAGAATCAGGAAAGAAAGTCTATGAAAACATAGACACAACAGGGAAAGATTATCGAAAAGCTTTAGAAACAATCAAAAAGCTAAATGAAGATGGAGTAATGATTTGGAATCGTTTAGACATTTATTTGGATTTTGCTGTAGGTATCTTCAGGGATAGCAAATTGACAGCTGAACAAATTCTTGATGGCTTACCATCTGAGAAGGTAATGAGCACATTGGACGACATCCTAGGAGAAGTAATGGGGATTGAAAGCAATCCAGACCCAGACGCAAAAAAGTAACACCCGAAGAAGCAGAAGAAATGTACTTAAACCTATGCAGAGAGTTAGTGAAAGCGGGATGGTCACTATCTGACATAGAAGATAATTCCTTTGAAATGATGATGAAAATTGCGTGCACTTCGCCTAAGAAAGAGAAACAAAAAGAAGTTGATCTTAAAGACTTCTTGAAATCCATGTAGAGAGGAGGTAAACATATGGCAAATGGAAAACCTTTAGGCAATATGATTATCAAACTAGACTTAGACAGTTCAGCTTTTTCAAAAGGTCTAGCCGGAGCTAAAAACGCTGTTAACCATCAAATGAAAGCAATGAAATCACAGATGCAAGTAATGAACTCTTCAGGAAATTCTCTCGGTGCTTTACAAGCAAAATACAATGGTTTAGGCGGAGTTCTACAAGCAAATGAAAAGCAAGTAGAATTGCTCACTAAGGCTTATAAGGATAGTTTTGACTCTAACGGAAACGCTACTGCTTCGACTGCTAAATACGCTAATCAATTGAATCAAGCAACAGCTAGATCAGCAAGTTACGAATCTCAGATGAAAACAACTGTTGGACAGATTGCTCGGATGAAAGTGGAAACGGAAGGGTTTACGGGGAAACTAAAAGCTAATTCTGATGTATTGATTAATTCTGGGAAAAAAATTGAAGCCTTTGGTAAAGGCGTTTCTGGGATAGGATCTGCTCTAACTGTTGGAGTAACAGCTCCAATAGTGGCAGGTGCAACTGCAGTTACTAGTGCAGCTATTTCATGGGAAAGTGCTTTTGCAGGAGTAAAAAAGACAAATGATGAAGTTGTAGATTCGAATGGGAACGTAGTTTATTCCTATAGCGACTTAGAGAAAGGTCTGCGTAATCTTGCCACTCAATTACCTGGTAGTCATCAAGAAATAGCAAATGTAGCCGAAGCCGCTGGGCAATTAGGTATAAAGACTGAAAACGTAGTTAGCTTCACTAAGACGATGATAGATATGGGTGAATCGACTAATATGTCGGCTGAAACTGCGGCAACTTCTTTAGCACGATTTGCTAATATTACCCAAATGTCTCAAAAAGACTTTGATAAATTAGGATCAGTCATTGTCGATCTAGGTAACAATTTTGCTACAACCGAATCAGAAATCACTGAAATGGGATTGCGGTTAGCGGGTGCTGGTAAACAGATTGGAATGAGCCAAGGCGAAATTCTAGGATTTGCTACTGCTCTATCTTCTGTTGGTGTCGAAGCTGAAGCGGGTGGGTCTGCCTTTTCGAAGGTCATGATCCAGATGCAGCTAGCTGTAGAAAAAGGATTTGGCGCTTTTGATCAGCTGAAACAGATGGCAGAAGAACAAGGTGTTCCGTGGGTTAATTTAGTAAATGCTGTGAGAGACGGTGGAAAATCGTTAAAAGCAGTATCAGAGCAAATGGGATTCACTTCATCTGATTTAAAAAAAATGTATAAAGAAGCGGACAATTCGAAAAGTTCGCTTGAAAATTTTGCGAATGTGGCAGGTGTTACAAGTGAACAATTCCAGAAGTTGTTCAAGAGTGATCCTTCAGAAGCAATCATCAAGTTCATTCAAGGGCTGAAAGATTCAGAAAAACATGGGACTTCAGCAATCAAAGTTCTGGATGACATGGATATAAAAGAAGTTCGACTACGCGACAGTTTATTGAGAGCTGCAAATGCTAGTGACATATTCAAAGGAGCAATTGAAAAAGGAAATGGCGCGTGGAAACAAAATACAGCTTTAACAAATGAAGCTAATAAAAGATACGAAACAACTGAATCAAAGCTAAAGATGTTGAAAAACGAAGTGATTGATACAGCAATCGATCTTGGAGGTCCATTTGTAGACGCGTTGCGTGATGGTCTAAATGTATCGAAACCATTGATAAAAAACTTAGGGAATATGGCGAAAGCTTTCTCGGCTATGAGTGATGATCAACAAAGAAACATTATCAAATGGGTTGGATTAGCAGCAGCAGCTGGTCCAGCGCTGAAGCTTTTAGGAACTGGTACTTCAGTAATAGGTAAAGTTACTTCAACTACTGGAAGATTGACGAAAAGCCTTGTTGATTTAGCAGCGAAAGCAGCAGAAAAGAAGGCTATGGATGCCTTTGCATCGTCGGTAACAACAGCTGGTGCTGCAGCTGCAAAGACAGCAGGAGCTGGAGGTATTGGCGGGTTAGTCCCTATGATGGGAAAAACAGCTAGTGCTGCAAGTACTGCTGCGGGCGCCAGCGGAATAGGCGCAATGACAACATCACTAGGTTTATTAGGTCCTGCTCTGCTTGGTATTGTTGGCGTTGGTGGCGCACTAGCAGTTGGCTATGGAGCATGGAAATTATTTGGTGAAGAAGCATGGAATTCCTCGCAAAGAGTAAAGCAATGGGGAACAGATGTCGGTAAGGAAATAGATAGTACTCTTGACGGAGTACAGAAGAATATTGAAGGTGCAAATGGTCAATTCGGGCTTCTCAAAGAGGGATTTACTGTTGATGATGCGAATAATATGGCGGCTAATTTCGCAACCGCTGGAACATCTTTAGAAACATCTTTAACAGGTAGAATAAAGGCATTAGACGATGCACTAAAAGGGCTACCTCAATCAGTTCAGGATGCCATGAAAGAAGTAGCTGAATCAGAAGAAGAAACCTTAGGGCAATCTCTTTCTAAAATAAAAGACAACAATGAAGAAATAAAAAAAATCAGAGAAAGAGCCGCAAATCAGAACAGAGACTTGACTGTTTCAGAACTACAACAGATACAGGATCTAATGAAAGGAACTTCTCAAGCGTATGTGGATACGCTCGATGTTTCTGCTAAAGACAGAAAAAAGATACTATCAGCCATGAATGGTGATGTTGCACAGGCTACAGAAGAAGAAGCGAAGACGTGGTTACAATCTTTAGCGAAACAAAAAGCTGCAACTACCGAAAATTATAGACAAATGCTTGAAGAAAAAAAGGCGGCTTTAAAGGAAAAGGGAGTAAGCAAAGAATTCATTGATGCATTAGAAGATGAAATGAATGATTACATCAAAACTACAAATCAAGGATTCGATAGCCAAATAGCTGCTATAACAAATAAATATCCACAATTGATTAACGAAGTGAGTTTATCAAATGGTCAATTATTTAGCAAAACGGCAGCTGCTATGGACAATACTGGTCAGTATACAAAAGTTTTTCTCGAAAGTAATGAAAAGATTTTAGCCCAAGCGAAGAAAACATCGGATGAAATAGCAGATAATGCCGAAAAAAATGCAGAACAACTTGGTATGGTAGCTGATGAGGCTACGCATGCTGGATCAACTTGGAATGGCTTAGTTTTAGACGAAAAAACAGGAAAAGTAAAAACTAATGTACAAGAAGTAGTGAATGAAGCAACGAAGGATTTCACTAAATGGAACGAACTGAAACCTGTTGTTCATGATGTGAAACTAACAACGAATGCAAAAGATGTCATTTCCATAGCGGCAGTACAAAATGGCTATTGGGATGATATGGAATGGAAAGAAAAAGAAGCATTATTAGAAGATGAGTGTTCTAAAAATGTATACAAGGCTTTAGAAAATGCTGGTAAATGGAATGAGTTAGATATTCCTTCTAAAGAAGCAATCCTAACTTCAAATACTCCTGAAGTTATGGGTGAAACTCTCATGAATTTGGGACTATGGGATACTTACAAACTTCAAGTGAAAGATTTAGATTTGAATGCGTATAAAGTATACGATGCTATCGATGGATCAGAAGAAAAATTAAATAGTTGGGCTCAATTAGATAACCCCACAAAAGAATTGTTATTAGATAACTCAGATTTTTCTACAAAACTTTTTAATTCCGAAGAAATGTTTAAACGTTGGAATCAGTTATCATCTAATGCAAAGTTTCTTTCAGCTAATAATACTAAATTTACAGAGGTTCTTTTATCATCTGACAGAATGTGGAATCAATGGGTAAACCTTCCTGATAATGAGAAAAGATTACTTGCAGATAACGAAGATCTAGCTACCACTGTTTTATCTTCAGAAGAAATATACGGAAGATGGACTCAATTACCAGATAATCAAAAATATATGTTAGCTGACAATACTGACTTAGCAAACAAAATATTCGCTTCAGAAGAATCATGGAATGCATGGAAAGCAATTCCAGACACAGTTAAAAACTTGCTTGGTAATAATATTGATTTACTGGCTAAAGTGAAAGACGGGACTGTAAGTGTAGAAGAATATAACAAAGTTATGCCACTCCTTAAAACTCTATATGGAGATAACGTTAATTTAAAAGAGGCAATCAGTGGGGCTAAAAGCTCTATAGAGAATTACAACAAAAATATTTTTCCTAATGATAAAACTGCAGTAGGACACGATGAGGCTTCACAAGCTGCTAAAGATGCATTTGAAGCGTTCAACATCTTCCAAACAAAAATACCAGATAAAATTACTAAAACTGTATCAGCTGACTTTATAGGTCCTATGCCTAATGCTAAAGGAACGAACTTCCATCCTGGCGGAGCAGCTATGGTAAACGATCAAAAAGGACCTACTTATGAAGAGCTTATAACCTTGCCAAGCGGAGAAGCTTTTATACCTAAAGGACGTAATGTCGTTTTAGACTTACCAAGAGGTTCGAAAGTTCTGAACGCCACTAAAACTAAACGTCTAGTGCCTAAATATGCTGATGGTATAGGAAACATAACGACGGTTTCATCTACGCTAAACTTAGATGCTTTAATTTTAGCTATTAACGAGCTAACGACGGTATTGAGAACTCAACTGATGGCAGGAACGACTAATGCTAAAGATACTAAACTATCAGATGAAACAAAAGTTGCCGATCCGATTATTCCGGACAGTCTTTCAGAAAAATCAGATCAGTATCTAGGAATTGGAGCTCAATGGTTAACTAATCTAATGAATGGTTGGAACTCAGCGGTTCCTCAATATATGAATAGTGAAATGGTTTTTATTACAAACTATCTTAATGCGCTAAAACTTCAAAACAATCCTAATTATACGCAAGGAGTAGCATGGAATAAGAACTTACTGAATGGATGGAATAGTTTAACTGGGACATTTATTTCTACGATCAATTCATTTTGTAATCAAGCAATGGTCACGCTTAGAAACTACAACACTCCTATGTACAACAATGGCCGAACGTGGCAGCAAAATAATCTTAATGGTTGGAATTCATTGTATGGATCATTCATAGCCCGTGTAAATCAGCTTGGTAACGATTCGATTAACAACCTTCGTTCTAAAAGTGGTGGTTTTTACAATGCAGGGACATTCTTGTTGCAATCTTTAATAAACGGAATGAATTCGTTAGGTAATTCTCTTTCTACTACAATGAACAATGTCGCTAATACAATGGTTGGTGGTATGGGCAAAGGGGTTAATGGCGTCATATCGGGAGTTAACTATGTGCTTAAGGAAGTCGAGTCAAGTAAGAATATCGGAAACTGGCCAATTCCACAATACGCTAAGGGAACTGATGGACATCCTGGTGGACTTGCTATGATTAATGATCAAAAAGGCCTAGTTCACGAAGAATATGTACAGATGCCAGATGGACGTGGTTTTATTGCCAAAGGTAGAGACCTTCTTGTTAATTTGCCTAAAGGTGCTCAGGTCTTAAATGCTTCTTTAACAAAGAAATTAAAGGAACGTTTAAATATTCCACACTACGAAAAAGGTATTGGCAATTTAGATATTGTTGATTTGTTAGATGATGAAAAAAGAATGTTAGAATTCTTGACTAGCAAAGTTGACTTTTCAGGCATTAATGAACCATGGCTTGATATGACTAAATCAGGAACGTCATTAATGTCTAAAGCTGCAAATACAATGCTTCAATCAAAATTAAGTGAATTCTTCACTCATGGCAATTTTGATGGTGCAGTAAATGCCAATGGTGTTTATCAATATTTAGTTGATGTTGCACAGAAAGTAATGGGTAAGTTCCCCGGACTTACAGTAACTTCTGGATATCGAGCAGGAGATGCTTACTATCACGGAAAACGGCAAGCTATCGACTTGGCTTATCCAGGTATTTCTGGAGATCCGAGATATACAGCAGCAGCAAATTACGCTTTTGAAAAATTCCCTTCAAAAATTGCGTATGTCATTACGAATGGACGTGTACGTGACCGCATGGGATTATCTGGAACAGGGTCAAGCGGACAATGGACGAATTGGCCAGATGGCGATCACTTCGATCATATTCATTTAAACGGTTCGATGGGTTCTGGTGATATATTCAATGGAGGAGTAGGAGGAAGCGGTGTTGCACGCTGGCGTTCTTATGTGTCTAAAGCATTGAAAATGAATGGATTACCAGCTACAGCAGCTTATATAAATGCCTGGATGTCCCAAATCCAAACGGAATCTGGTGGTAATGAGAAAGCAATCGGCGGCAATGATGGACTAGCTGAAGGCAATGCAACAGGATTACTTCAAACGAAACCCGGAACTTTTGCAGCTAACGCTTTTCCTGGTCACGGAAATATTATGAACGGATTTGATAACATGTTAGCAGCAATCAATTATGCTAAGAAACGTTACGGAGTTGCAGGTATGTTGCAAGTTATCGGGAAAGGACATGGATATGCCAATGGCGGATTAATTACCAAAGACGGACTATATCGAGCAGGAGAAGGAAATAAACCAGAAATGGTTATTCCATTGACAAGAAAAACAAGAGCTATTGAATTGATGGGTCAAGCATTAGCTTTCCTTTCTGGCGATGACAAGAAACGCTCCAACACTGCAAATACAGCTGATAATTCAGCAGAGCTTGTAACTTTGATTAAACAGCAACAAAAACAGCATAATGAGTTAATGATGATTCTTAGAGCGATTCTTGGAAAAGATTTAAGTCTCAAGTCTTCTGACATTGGGCAAGCTGCTAATCATTATATGGGCTCTGATTTGAATAAACTTCGATATACGAACGGAGGTGTTTGATAATTGTTTTACAAATTACAGTTCAATCAAAATGGGAAGTTGTTTGATCCGCAAAGAAAAGAAAAAATTGTATGTAAAGAAATCAAACGTCAAGCACCAGTGTATGAAGTGAATTACGAAGATTTTGAAGGGACGAACGGTAGCAGAGAATCTAATGCTAGTTTTCGTCCTTTTGAATTAGTGCTGACTTTTGATATCTTTTACAAAAATAAGCATGATAAAGAACTGCTATTAACAGAGTTCTATGAGCTAATTTTTATTGGTTATCAATATTACATTTCTTATGATTTAAGTCCAGGGAAAAGATTTAAAGTAAATCCAACAAATTTCGAAATTACTGAGGAAGAGAACGATTATTCTACGATAGAAATAACCTTTAATATTCCATCAGGGAGTGCTGAATCCATCGCAACTACTTTAACGGATTTCAACCTAGAGGAAGAATGGCAGTTCTCGCAAGGACTAGTTGCGGAAGATTATAGTTACACACACGCGACAAGTAACTTTATTATTTACAACGCCGGAAGCTTCGAGGTTGATCCACGTGAACATTATCTACGGATCACATTAGAAGGAGAATCAGAAGGTAATGTAACGATCTTTAATAAAACGACTGGTGATCGATTTATTTACTATCCATCACTTTCTACGAATCTCGGACAGACATTAGTCTTGGATGGCGTGATTCCAAAATTGAACGGTGTAAGTTGTGGGATCAATACGAATCATGGCCTAATCAATTTGGTTGAGGGAGCCAATGAAATCGAGATCCAAAATATTACTCGCGTGAAATCTTCATGGGATTTCCGTTTCTTATATAAGTAGGTGATTGAGTGACTGATTTAATTATTCGAAATTATGAACAAACCAAAGAAGAAATCCTTGTCGGTTATGACAAGGGTTCTTTTTATGAAAACTGGCAACAAAATGAAACGTGGGAGATTGGCTTTACCGTTACCAGCAATTCGTTGAATCAAGAAGTATTTGATTTAGTCGAATACGAGTCTTCTGTTTTCTACAACGGACAGGAATTTGTGATCAAAGAAATGACTCGCAAAGCACTTGGACAGTTGTTGACGAAACAAGTGGTTGCGACACATATCTATTACACGGTTCAAGATGGCTATCAGTACAATACAGTAACTGGTGCGAGATCTATTAGCCAGTTACTCACACATATATTTAGTGCAGGTAGTCGCGGCTTTACATGGGAAGTCATTGATCCAAACAAGAAATTCCTTACAGTCGAACAAGAAAACTTCGGTAATGCGAATTATTTGAAGCTGATCAATGAGATTCTGTCTGACTATAATGCAGTCGTGATTCCGAATAATAAACATCTAACGTTCTATCCTGCCAGTGAGTACGGCCAGCAGACGGAAGAACAGATTCGCTATAAATACAATACAGATGAAGTGTCATTCGATATTGATACGTATTCTTTGAAGACGCAAATCAAAGGCTATGGAAAGTTGAAAGATGGAGCAAATACTGAGGATCCTAAAGATAGTGACTACGCATTTACTCCAATTACTTACGCAAGTCCTGAATCACAGAAATGGGGAATCAGGATACAAGACCCTATTAAAGACGAACGGTATACCATATCAGGGAACATGCTCGAGCGGTTAAAGACAGACTTGCAAGACTATCCAAGTATTTCGGGATCCGTAACCTTGAAATGGAAAATCAGTCCCAACAAAGGCGATCACATCCCATTCATTTATGAACCTTTGAATATTAATACGTACATTCAAGTGGTAGGAATCAAGACGTATCCAGCGATACCAAATAAGCCACCAGAAATCACATTGAGCAACACAAAGAAAACAATGACGTCGATACTCGCTGAAATGGCGAAGAAAGGAGTGATTTGATGGGGTTATTAAAATTAATCAGTAACCGTATCTCTACGGAATGGAAAGAGAAATTTAATAAAAACATTGACTACCTCAATGATCTTGAAAAGAAACTATCTGATCAAGACAAATCAACGAACAGTCGTATTGATAATCTCGTAATCAACTCGGGCGGGGATTCGCCAAACGAAGTAGTGGATGCACGGGTAAACAATAGAGGAGAAACCTTTCCTACGTTACACGGCAGATTGGTAGAACATGAAAAACTGACAGATGAACAAATTAGCGAATTAATTACAAATGCCGCTAGTCAAAAAGCACAAGTGGAGCAATTAAACAAAGCAGTCCAACAAATCATTGGAGGGTATAACGAGCCCATCAATATTTATGTTTCAAAAGATGGAAACGACCAGACTGGAGATGGATCTCAAGAGAAACCATTTCTCACGATTCAAACTGCAGTCAATTCAGTTCCGCTAATTACAACATCATCTGTCACCATATGGATTAGCGATGGGGTGTATTTGGAAGATGTATATGTCAATGGATTAACATTTAGAACATTTGTCATACGTCCTTTAAATGATACCAGCACATTAGACCCACAAGTGTCTGATTGTCCAGTAAAAGTTAGAAGTATTATGTTCGCAACATGTACTGGCTATTGTCAAATCGTTGGAATGCAGATCGTTGACACTGCAAATTCTCCACTTTTTCAAGGAAGACAGTATGGAATTGTCAATGAACAGAGTGGCTATATGGCTATTAGTCAGTGTAAATTTGCGGAGAATACTAAATCATTGGCATATAACGCTGTATACGTAGGTGGGACTTCTAAGATGAATATGTATGGTTCAACAACATTCATTAATCAAGACATTGCTATACAAGTTCGTTTACTATCGGATTTTAATGTTGGGGACTTGAAAGGTTCAGGCAATAGCATTGGGGTGTACGTTGATGCAGCAACTGCTAGATATGCCAAGCCAGCTGCAGGATTTGCAACAACTGAAAATAAAATTATCGGCAGAGGTTTGATTATCAACAATGGGCAGGTGTTAAGCTGATGGTTTATAAAATGAATGAATCGATCATTGTGATTCAAGCAGAAGCAACTAAGCCTAATGATACGAATGTTGTTTTTTGGTCGCATGATCGAGGAACAGCTAAGCTTCGAATGAAGTTAGTAAGAAAAAACGGAATTCCTCAGAGCCTACCAGAAGGAACTACGGTTCCTATTCGTCTGATATTTAGATCTGCAACAGCAGAAGACGGATATGGAAAACATGACTATCTTGCCACCATTGAAGATCGTGTGAATGGCATTGTTTCTATCGTATTAGAAGATAATATTTTAGGATATGTCGGAAAAGTAGAAGGTAGCGTATATATTGATTTCCCAGACGACCGCTCGTTAGATACAGCTGGTCGTTTTACTTTTTACATCAAACGCAGTCCAATTGATGATAGTACGCCAGAACTAGAAGATTATTATTTCAATGGTTTCAGTCAGACCATTGATAAAATCGAAAAAATTCTAGCTGATGGAAAGTTAGAGATTGAACAGAAAATTGCGGAATCCGAAACGCAGATTGATGCGAAAGTAAAAGACACAAACGACAAAATTACGAAAGCCAATCAAGATGTCGTAACTCTCAATACTAATATTGATAAGGCAAAGGAGCGTATTGATCAAACCAATCAGCAAATCAGCGACCTCGGTAAGCTGAAAAAAATGTACTCCAACAGTATCGACTTCGGGGACTATGATTATTCGGGGAATCCTAACTTAATACCACCAATATCATTTGCTTCTCTAGGTAGGGTTAACGATAAAACTGATACTAATATACCTGGGGTAACTGATGGTGGTTCTTATTTTGAGTTAAATACAGAAGTTTCATTAGCTAGTAATGTTTCAAGTGTGTTTGTCCCATTTCAACCAAGACTACAACCTAGTAAGACATATACTTTAACTGTAAGTATAGAGTATGACCAAGATTTTATTGATAGTGGTGCTGGGCACAGTATTACTTATGGATCAACAATAAATGGTGTAATAGAACGTCCAGTAACTATCATTGGTGCTAAAACTACAACCGCAAAACAAACAATATCAAAAACATTTACTACGTCAGCAATATATGGAAATGGTCAAGCTAAATCGTTTTATCAATTATGGTTTGCCACTACCTCAAAAGGTAAAATAAAAGTTTATTACGATTTTAAATTAGAAGAAGGGTCAAAAGCCACACCGTACCAACCTAATCTATTAGATGATCCATACTGGCTAGGTAAAGCTACTTTGGGTGAGAATATCGCTAGTAAATCTGTAAAATTTCCTTTTACTACAAGTAATTATCCAATCTATGGAGCTTCTAATATTGAAAACTATAAAGTAGGACAAACATATACACTAACAATGAAGGCTATTAAACCAGCCACACAAAGCTTTGGTGTTTACATCAAGGGTGGCACTGTTATGGCTGGTACTATGTTACCAGTTGAAGGTTTAACTGACGTATGGCAACTAACATTTAAAATCACACAAGCCCATATTGATTCAGGCGTAACTAATAATTTAAGTATTTATCAGTTGCCACAAGCTACAATTGGTTCAGTTACCGTAGACTGGATAAAACTAGAAAAAGGCGACACAAGAACGCCTAATATTAGTGATTATAAATATTTCGGTGAAGGCTTGAAAGACAGCAACAATCCGAACGACTATAGTTGGGACGTCACGCCTGAATATACTGAAAAAGGCTTGAATGATTCTGTGAGCTTAACCAAGCCACAATCTGTAGATGGAACTAAGAACTTTTTAGAAACCCCTCTAGTTAATGGAAAAAATGTACTGGTAGAAGAAAAGCCGTTGCCTTATGAAGCGTGGCATTCAACAGGAACTGAACAAACTGGAATTTCTAATAAAGCTCGGTTAATTATTGGACCAGTAGCAACCACCATTGGAGCAAAATTGAATCGATCCATGAAAGAGAATCCGTTGACTTGGAATTCTGGAAATTGGCAAGCCGCAGCTAATCGAGACTGTACTTTGTTGGTAGAAGGGCTAGTTAGATATCAGTTTGGCGGATCAACAGCTGGTCAGTATGGTTATATTACTTTTTATAAAGACGATGCCCAAACTAGTTCTATTGGTTTCGCAGGTGGTGTTGGTATAAATGGAACTGCATTGCAATGGAAGTATGGGCTTCACTTTAGTAGAATTTTCGCGTTGAAAAAAGGAGAGTACTTCAATATCACATTTGAAACTCAGGATGGTAAGAAGTTAGATTTTTCTCAAATAAACACGCTGCATATTATGGAAATAGAATCTTAGATTAAAGGAGTGAAACGAATGAAAAACATTTGGAAATACGGACGTACTGGCGGAGAGTATGCAGGAAAAGTATTGGACGACATGCTTGTATCCGTTCCTTACACGGATCAGCCACCGCTTGAAGGAATTCGTGCTGATGGCGAACCGCTAACGATTGCTGATCAGATGTTTGATCCTAAACTGAACCAATGGATTGTGTTAGCGAACGCGTTAGATCACAACTATTTAAACAATCTCAAAGCGATGTACGAGGCTCTGGAACATGAAAACGATAACCTAAAGCAGCTCAATGCCAAAATCATGCTAAACGATGTAGCGATTAAACAGGAAAATGCTGCATTGAAAGAAAAAGCGGATAGTTTAGCACAAATCAATTCAAAAATGATGCTTGCTTCGTTACAAAATAGCAAAGACATTTCAGAAATTAAAGAGCAACTAAATCCAGCTTCAAAGGGAGGTGAGTAGTATGTTTAGTTTTAGCGATGTGAAAATGATGTATGATTGGGGCTGTTTTACTGACGATCAAGTTCGACTATTCGTTCCACTATGCATTACAGACGAAGAAGCAGATAAAATCATTAGCAAAGAAGAGAGCGCATCTTAATTGATGTGCTTTTTATTTTGATTCAAGGAGTTGTCACATGATTAATTTAGGGGAATGGGGAACAATCGCAGGATCAATCACTGCGATTGTTTCTTTGATTTTATTAGTAATAAGACCAGTCACTGCATCTTTCTCGAAGATTACTGAAACTCTTTCAAAAGTAAGTCACAATTTAGATTTGCTGACTAAAGATTTAGAATCGAGCAAATCAGATCGATTGATGATTCATGAAGAACTAAAGAAACACGATGAAAGATTAGATACACATGCAGAAAAATTGGTAGAACACACACAACAAATTAAAACTTTATTTAGGGAAACATCTCGATAAAAATAGAAAGAAGATGAATAAAGATGATCTTACCTGATAAATATTATCAAATCATTAAGTGGGCGGTACTTACGGTACTTCCGGCTACATCTGTATTAGTTGCAACACTAGGCAAAGCATATGGATGGAATGGAACAGATATGACAGTGCTGACTATCAATGCAGCAGCAACATTTTTAGGTGTTATCACTGGTGTGTCGGCTTATAATTTGAAAAAATAGGAGGAAACAAATGAAAAAGAAAATTACTGTTACTGCGATGAGCCTATTAATGGCTCTTTTTTTATTGCCAATTAATGGGTTCGCCTATACGATTAACAATGAATTTAATTTAGATGCAAATGAAGGCAGCTCACAAGCAGCAAATAATCAGTATATTTTACTGCATGAAACGGCTAATGAAACAGCAACAGGACGCAATGAAGCGCAGTATATGCAACGTTCATGGACTAGTGCTTACACTGCTTACATTGTGGGAGACGGCGGAATTGTTTATCAAGTCGGTCAACCTGGTTATGTACAGTACGGGGCTGGTTCGTATGCTAATGCCAACAGTCCTGTGCAGATTGAGTTACAGCACACACATGATAAAGCAACGTTTGAGAAAAACTATAAGGCATACGTTGAATTGGCTAGAGATTCAGCAATGAAATATGGTATTCCATTAACATTGGATACTCCTTATAACCAACCAGGAATCAAATCGCATTTATGGGTAACGCAAAATATTTGGGGAGATCATACAGATCCTTACGGTTATCTTTCTGAAATGGGCGTAAGTAAAGAAAAGCTTGCTTATGATTTAGCTCATGGATTTACAGATGACAATCCAACTACTTCAGATGATAAACCAGTCATTGATCCAACTAGAGCAGGTGCAGCAAATCCTACGCTGACAGATGGAACAAATTACGCCCACATTGATCAGTTTGGGGAAATCGAAAACGCAAACTTGCATGTAGCTGGTTGGCACATCGCTAACTATAAATACGAGTATATTTTCATCATGGACTATAATACTGGAAAAGAACTAGCACGAGTAAATGCTAATGGCGTTTCACGCCCAGACGTAAACCAACCCTACGGCACTTATGGTAACGTTGGTTATCATGTATCTTTCAATATGCGTAATTTTCCTAACAAGAAAGTATATGTTATGATGCGTGCAACGAACGATCCGAAAGGTAACACGCAAGGCGGAGCGCAAGATTTTCATGACAAACGTTGGTATTTAAATATTCCACAACGATAAAAAATAGCCCCTCGTTGAGGGGCAGTACATATAATTTGTTTTCAATAAATATCTCATATTTAAGTTGTTTTTTATCATTAAATTTTTATTAACAAAACATAAGACACTATATATAGCACATTATGTTTTGCTATATCCTGTAAAATACATAATACACACTATATGTTGTGTTTATATGTATGTTTTAAATGATTTATTATTAAATCTTCACAATTGACGTTTTATTTTCTGCATGATATATTTTAATCAATAGATGACAATGCCTCCATTTCCGAAAGGACAGATACGCTCTGACATGGAGGCTCTTTTTTTGGAGGAAAAGGGATGGATGAACCACTATACTTAAGTTGTGAAGAACAGTTAGAATTGTTTGCTGCAAGAGGTATGAAAGTAAAAGAACATGATGTAAAAAAACTTGAGCATGTAAATTATTACAGATTAAAAGAATTTGCTAGACCTTTATCAAAAACAAGAAAAGAAAATGGAGTAGTAGTGGTTGATTATACTGGGATATCTTTTAAAGAAGTATTAACTAGATATTACCAAGATAAAAATTTAAGAATTAATTTATTGCATGCAATTGAAAAAGTAGAGATATCTTTGAAGACTAAAATAGCGCAAATTTTAGGAGAATCTTTAGGTGCGTATGGTTATTTAAACTTTTCTTCTTGGACCAATAGAGCAAAATTTAGTAGATTTGAAATTGAAGAGAGACAATATAATTTTAAAAAAAACTTGCTAAAAGTTATGCGACATGCTCGCTCTGCAGATTTAACAAATAGAAATAAAAATAAAGATGGCTTTCCTATTATATGGCTAGCACTAGACCTATTGATGTTTGGAGATCTAATTAGAATGTTGGAAATAATGAGTAACAAAAATCTTAAAAAAATCGCTGCTTGTTATGCCTGTGAAGCAAACGAACTTATTTCATGGATGAAATGTTTGCATTTTGTTAGAAATATTTGTGCCCATAATTCAAATATAATTGATTTAAAGCTTAAAACAACCCCTATACAAAGATCAGAATGGAGTAATATTCTTTTTATGTTGAAGGATAAACATGGAGAAAAGAGGCAGTCTAATAGATTAGCAATAGTATTATTAATTGTTTATCACTTGGTTTCTCAAATAAATGAACACTATAAGTGGAAAAATCTTAAGAATAACATAAAAACAATATGTGCAGGTAAAGAAAAGAATGCAAATCTATTAGGTTTTTCTAGTATAGAGGCCTCAAAAAAAGTTTTTAAAACAGAAAAATGACTTTCAAACAAACAGTGAAGGCGCAGTGAATGATGTGCGTATCACTGACATTTGTTTAAGTTTATAAAAATCAGGAAATTGTTCTAGCTATTTACTAAAAAACTCGAATCAATATAAAGCCTACCATACTAATCATATGGTAGGCTTTATATAATGCAATCTATAGATTTTCCGAGTTAATATCTTTATAATGATTCCGTCAATCACATTCTTTTTTTTATCTCTTGTGATAAATCATTAAAATCGTTCTTTTTATTTGTTTTAAGATTAAACATTGATAGTAAAGTGAGGTACGCATTGTCATTTACGAATGTATAATCTGTATCTTGACTTTCTTGATTTAAGAGATAACTACTAATTTTACTATAATACATATCAATAATACTAATATTTGTTGTTCCATCAATTGCATGTATAGTATGGGTGATAACAAAAGTATCTTCAATAGCTTTAATATAAAGGTAAACATCATATATTTGAGATTTCAATTTTATTTTCTCAGCATCATTTAGAATATGCCCATTATGGATAACATTATTTCTTAAATTTCTTAGGCTCTCTATTTTTTTATGAAGTTTTTTACCAATTATATCATCATTAGATTCACCAATTATTTTTTTGTAAAATAACGAGAAAGAGTTAACAAATGCTCCGTATTTTCTTTCTGATAATTTTAAAGAACCTGAAGTATATGCATGTATTAAATCAGGGATATCAATTTCAGCAGTGTGTAAACAATAAGCTGCTGAAAAATCGGTCCAAAATAATTCTAAAGTTGTGTATAAGGAAACTAGCGATTCCCTATAATTTTGTTTAATATATTGAGCTACTGCATCATCAAAGAAAAAGGCATATCTTGGATGACTACTGGCTATTTTAAATTTATGACCGTTTGAACAAGTAGTCTCAATCAGTTCGAATCCGTTGCTTATTTCATAATTACTTAAAGTTGAACTAGGTAACCCATTTTCGCTACAAACTACACAAAAGGGGGGGATTTGATATAGATACATATATTTACCTCCGTCTTTATTTTTCTTAAATTTAGTATTTGAACTTAACATGATTGCCTCATCATTTAAGCAATATTTCTTTTCGTTTCTTAATCAATTCTTTTAACTCTGTTAAATCGTCGATTGTAGCCTGTTTCCGAATAAATGATCGAGCAGTGCTGCGATTCCGTAAATAACGAGCATGCTCGCGATTTTTTTCTTGCCATTTTTTGTTAACAGGAGTTGTGGTGGCTTCTCGTACCCTTAGCTCAGTTGGTCAGAGCAAACGGCTCATAACCGTCCGGTCGTAGGCTCGAGTCCTACAGGGTACATTAACGTAGCCAATTGAATCGTTCTGTGTTAGAATTTTTTGAAGAGTATTATACAAGCTAAAGCTTTTCTTCATTGCCACTCAGATGAGTGGCATTTTTATGTATCCTTTTATGGATTAATGAAAGGATGTTTCACATAGTTATACTTCTGTATATTTGAA
>OFRN01000084.1_pt1 | contig 40590 bp, 42 predicted proteins | sample 1541701 | NCBI WGS metagenome assembly OFRN01 (sample SAMEA4413046, study PRJEB24355) | metagenome | biome: human; feature: gut; material: faeces | place: United Kingdom | collected 2010 | reverse complement strand
TTCCCGGTCAGTGGAGGCGCATTATAGGGAGTTCTCGGCAGGCCGCAACCCCTAAATGCAAAAAACTTTTCAAGCGCTCAAATAATCACCCAAAATGCCTTTTTAGGATGTTTATTAGTCAAAAAACACCGGTTTTAGCGCAGCAATAGCGGCAAACCCTATAAATAGAGACAAATGAGGATAAAGAAAAGGGAGCGGTCACCCGCTCCCTTTTATCTTCATGACGCTTAGTTGCCGTTATTGGCGTGCAACGATATGGTCGTTTTCCACATCCAGCGTCACCAGCTTGCCGGGAATCAGCTTGCCGGACAGGATTTGCTGCGCCAGCGGGTTCTCGATCTCCTGCTGAATCGCGCGTTTCAACGGACGCGCACCATACACAGGGTCGTAACCGGTTTTGCTCAACAAAGCCAGGGCCGGTTCGGTCATGGTCACTTCGTAACCGCGTTCTTCCAAACGCTTGTACAAACGCGACAGCTGAATTTTGGCGATTGCAGCAATGTGTTTCTCGCCCAGCGGATGGAAGACCACCACTTCGTCGATACGGTTGATGAACTCAGGACGGAAGTGGTGACTCACCATCTCCATCACCGACTCTTTCATCTGCGCGTAGTTCATCTGACCGAAGTGCTCCTGGATCAGATCGGAGCCCAGGTTGGAAGTCATGATCACCACGGTATTGCGGAAATCGACGGTACGGCCCTGGCCATCGGTCAGTCGGCCGTCATCCAACACCTGCAGCAGAATGTTGAATACGTCCGGGTGCGCTTTCTCGACTTCATCCAACAGAATCACCGAGTAAGGCCGGCGGCGCACGGCTTCCGTCAGATAGCCGCCCTCTTCATAACCCACATAGCCCGGAGGCGCGCCGACCAGTCGCGAAACGGAGTGTTTCTCCATAAACTCGGACATGTCGATACGCACCATGGCGTCGTCGCTGTCGAACAGGAACGAAGCCAGCGCCTTGCAGAGCTCGGTTTTCCCCACCCCGGTCGGGCCGAGGAACAGGAACGAACCGATCGGCCGGTTAGGATCGGACAACCCGGCGCGGCTGCGGCGGATAGCATTAGAAACCGCGCTAACCGCTTCGTCCTGGCCGATAACCCGCGAATGCAGCTCTTGCTCGAGGCGCAGCAGTTTGTCACGCTCCCCTTCCAGCATTCTGGCCACCGGGATGCCGGTGGCACGCGCCAGCACTTCGGCAATCTCCGCATCGGTCACCCGATTGCGCAGCAGTTTCATGCTTTTGCCTTCGGCCTGCGTGGCGGCGGCGAGCTGTTTCTCCAGCTCAGGGATTTTGCCGTATTGCAGTTCCGACATCCGCCCCAGATCGCCGACGCGGCGCGCCTGCTCCAGGGTGATTTTGGCCTGCTCGAGTTCAGCCTTGATGTTCTGGGTGCCGGAGAGCGAGGCTTTTTCCGCTTTCCACTCTTCTTCCAGCTCCGAATATTCTCGCTCTTTCTGCCCCAGCTCATCGCTGAGCATATCCAGGCGTTTCTTGCTGGCGTCGTCAGACTCTTTATTCAGCGCCTGCTGTTCCAGCTTCAACTGAATGATGCGGCGTTCAAGCCTGTCGAGCGATTCCGGCTTGGAATCCATCTGCATGCGAATGCTGGATGCCGCTTCGTCGATCAGGTCGATAGCCTTGTCCGGCAATTGACGATCGGCGATATAACGGTGAGAAAGCGTTGCCGCCGCCACGATGGCCGGGTCGGTGATCTGCACGTGGTGGTGCAGTTCGTAACGCTCTTTCAAGCCGCGCAGGATAGCGATGGTGTCTTCCACGCTCGGCTCCGCCACATACACTTTCTGGAAACGACGTTCGAGCGCCGCATCCTTCTCTATATATTGGCGGTACTCATCCAGCGTGGTGGCACCGACGCAGTGCAGTTCGCCGCGCGCCAGCGCCGGCTTGAGCATGTTGCCCGCATCCATCGCGCCATCCGCCTTACCGGCGCCGACCATGGTGTGCAGTTCGTCGATAAACAGGATGACGCTGCCTTCCTGCTTGGCCAGATCGTTGAGCACACCTTTCAGACGCTCTTCAAACTCGCCGCGGTATTTGGCGCCGGCGATCAAAGCGCCCATATCGAGGGACAATACGCGCTTGTGCTTCAGCCCTTCCGGCACTTCGCCGTTGATGATGCGCTGCGCCAGGCCTTCGACGATGGCGGTTTTACCCACGCCAGGTTCGCCGATCAGCACCGGGTTGTTTTTGGTACGGCGTTGCAGCACCTGAATGGTGCGGCGGATCTCTTCGTCACGGCCGATCACCGGGTCAAGTTTGCCCTGCTCGGCGCGTTCGGTCAGATCGATCGTGTATTTCTTCAATGCTTGCCGTTGGTCTTCGGCGCCTTGATCTTCCACGCTGTCACCGCCTCTCATTTGTTCAATGGCTTTGCTGATTTTGTCGGCCGTTGCGCCGGCCGCTTTCAACAAGTCGGTCAACGAGCCGCGGTCTTCCAGCACCGCCAGCACAAACAGCTCGGAAGAAATGAATTTGTCCGCACGCTTCTGTGCCAGCTTGTCGCACAGGTTCAGGACGCGCACCAACTCGTGGGACGGTTGAACGTCGCCACCGGTACCTTCTACCTGCGGTAAACGGGACAGCGCCTGTTCGATCTCGGTGCGTACGCGCCCGGCATCGATACCTGCGGAAGTTAATAGTGGACGAACCGTGCCCCCTTCCTGATTGAGCAGGGCGCTCATCAGATGTAGCGGTTCAATAAACTGGTTGTCGTGCCCAAGGGCTAGTGACTGGGCATCGGCGAGGGCAAGCTGGAATTTGTTGGTAAGACGATCCAGACGCATAACACCTCCAAGATGGGTCGAAATTGCTACTGGAGATTAAATGAGGTCATCCCTCAAATTTTCAAGGTTATCTCGACGCTAAATTTTCGGTACAACGCCATGCGTCGTTGGATCGTCCTAATTCAATAGGTTATATCAGCCAGATTAAACTTGCCATACGTCCGGTTATTCCATCGCGTCGATAGGAGAAAAAATGACTCTTTTCGTTAACCGTGCAGCGGTCGCCGCCGTAGATGGCCTGCACGCCTGCCCGCAACAAACGTTGGCGAGCCAGCAAGTAGATATTAGCCAAAAACTTATCGCCGTGCGGCGTAAACGCCGCCGCGGCTTCGGCGTCTTCCGCGATAAAGGCAGCGCGCACCTCCGGCCCGACCTCAAACTGCTGCGGGCCGATCGCCGGCCCCAGCCAGGCGCTGATCTGGCTCGGCGCGGCGCTGAACGCCGCCACGGTTTGCTCCAGCACGCCATGGCATAACCCACGCCAGCCGGCGTGAGCGGCGGCCACTTCATCGCCGTGCTGCGAACAGAACAGCACCGGCAGACAATCCGCCGTCATCACGGCACACACCTGCCCCGGCACGTTGCTGTAAACCGCATCCGCCCGCAGATCGGCGGGCGCTTGCCCCGCCAACGTCACCACACGGGTGCCATGTATCTGCTCGAGCCACACCGGCATCTGCGGCAAGCCGGCGACGGTAACCAACCGTTCCCGATTGCGCTTCACCGCTTGCTCCTCGTCACCGACGTGGGCGCCGAGGTTCAGCGAGTCATAAGGCGGCAGGCTGACGCCGCCGCCGCGCGTGGTGCTGCAGGCCTTAACGCCGGGAGGCAATGGCCAGTCGGGCAGAATGAGCGAGTTCATTACCAGTCCATCTGATCTTTGAATTCTTCGGTATCCGCCTTCAGCGCGTTAATCAGATCGACCATGTCCTGCGGCAGCGGCGCATGCCACTCCATCTGGATGCCGCTGATCGGATGGTACAAACGCAGCATGGTGGCGTGCAGCGCCTGACGGTCAAAACCGCGCAGCGTGTTGATGAAAGCTTCCGAAGCCCCCTTCGGCGGACGTGGACGGCCGCCGTACAGCGGATCGCCCACCAGCGGATGGCTGATGTAAGCCATGTGCACGCGGATCTGGTGAGTACGGCCGGTTTCCAGGCGCAGACGCAGACGGGTGTGCGCGCGGAAGTGTTCCATGATGCGGTAGTGCGTCACCGCCGGTTTACCCATCGGGTGCACCGCCATGTGGGTACGCTTGGTGGAATGGCGCGCTATGGGCTCTTCTACCGTGCCGCCGGCGGTCATGGTGCCAATCGCCACCGCTTCGTATTCGCGGGTGATTTCACGCGCCTGCAGCGCTTCCACCAGCCGGGTTTGCGCCGGCACGGTTTTCGCCACCACCATCAGGCCGGTGGTGTCTTTATCCAGACGGTGCACGATGCCGGCGCGCGGCACGTCGGCGATTTCCGGGTAGTGATGCAGCAGCGCATTGAGCACCGTGCCGTCCGGGTTACCGGCGCCAGGGTGCACCACCAAATCGCGCGGCTTGTTGATCACCAGGATGTCGCTGTCTTCATAGACGATATCCAACGCGATATCCTGCGGCTCCCAACGCGCCTCTTCTTCTATCTGTGCATCGATGGCGACCGTCTCTCCGCCCAGCACCTTCTCTTTCGGTTTGTTTGACGTTTTGCCATTAACCTTCACCCGATCGCCCAGGATCCACTCTTTTATGCGAGATCGTGAATAATCAGGGAACAATTCGGCCAAAGCCTGATCTAAACGTTGTCCGAGTTGAGATTCGGCCACCGTTGCGGTGAGTTGTACTTGTTGTGCCATATGCAGCTTCTTCGTTAACGTTGGGTTTTCACGGCGATGCCGTTTAATATAATGTGCTATTGTACCTGGTCTTTGTCGGGAGCTTAACGGACAGTCTCCCGGAATAACACCCTGAGGATAATCAAAACGTCATGACGCGTATGAAATATCTGGTGGCGGCAGCCACGTTGAGCCTGGCGCTGGCAGGTTGCTCCACATCCAAGGATGCGGTTCCCGACAACCCACCTTCGGAAATCTATGCCACCGCGCAGCAAAAGCTGCAGGACGGTAACTTCAAGGGCGCGATTACGCAACTCGAAGCGTTAGATAACCGCTATCCTTTCGGGCCGTATTCCCAGCAGGTCCAGCTGGATTTGATTTACGCCTACTATAAGGCCGCCGACTTGCCGATGGCGCAGGCATCCATCGATCGCTTCATGCGCCTGAACCCGACGCACCCGAACATCGATTACGTGATGTACATGCGCGGTCTGACCGACATGGCGCTCGATGACAGCGCGCTGCAGGGCTTCTTCGGGGTTGACCGTTCGGACCGCGATCCTCAGCACGCTCGCGCTGCGTTCCGCGACTTCAGCCAGTTGATTCAGCAATACCCGAACAGCCAATACGCGACCGACGCCAACAAGCGTTTGGTGTATCTGAAAGACCGCTTGGCCAAGTATGAGCTTTCGGTGGCGGAATACTACACTAAACGCGGTGCTTACGTCGCGGTCGTTAATCGCGCCGAGCAGATGTTGCGTGAATTCCCGGATACCAAAGCGACGCACGACGTGTTGCCGCTGATGGAAAATGCCTACAAGCAGCTGCAGCTGAACGGCCAGGCTGACAAAGTGGCCAAAGTGATCGCCGCCAACCCGCAATAAGCGCGCGTCGGCAACGGCAAAAAAACAAAACGGCAGCCTCGGCTGCCGTTTTCATTGGCGTGGACCTAGTTTTCACTGGAAGAATACACAAGTAAAAACACGGTGTTAGCTAGCGCTCCTCACCGGTCAACTCATCGATAATGCGCCATCCGGCGGCAACTCTCAAGCATTAGATAACCAATTCAAATGCTGAATCACAGATTGAACTAACTTTGCAAAAAGTGACAAAAAATCGTGATTTACATCACGCATTTAAACAAAAAGCGGGGTATGCTGGGTTCACCAAGACGGAAAGACAGAGAGGTAAGTTATATGACATTGAACATTACCAGCAAACAAATGGATATCACTCCCGCAATCCGCAATCACGTCGAAGACCGTCTCACCAAACTGGAAAAATGGCAGACCCAGCTGATAAACCCGCATATCGTCTTATCCAAAGAACCGCAGGGGTTTGTCGCCGACGCTACCATTACCACGCCGAACGGCCCGCTGGTCGCCAGCGCCAAACATGATGACATGTATACCGCCGTTAACGAGCTGATCGCCAAGCTGGAGCGCCAGTTGAACAAGGTGCAGCACAAAGGCGAAGCGCGCCGCTGCAATGCCAGCGTGAAAGACATCGTGCCGGAAGTGACTCAGGAACAGGAATAACCGTCCGACTGCGGTTGCCGCATCAAACGCGCCCGAGGGCGCGTTTTTTGTCGGGTATTTTTGTTGACGGGGTAAAAGCCAGCGGTTACTTTAAAACCTGTTCGCATTAACCTTAGGTAGACCATGCCACGCACACCGTTTTTCTTCGCATTCTTTTTTACCTTCCCCTGACTGGGAGGCGTTTCGTCGTGTGAGAAAGAATGCGAAGACGAACAACAAGGCCTCCTGGAAACAGGAGGCTTTTTTTATGGCTGTTATACAACGAATAAGAACTGAAGGCGGAAGCTGATTATGACTGACAACCCGTTATTGGTGCTGCGCGAGCGCATCAGCGCACTGGATTTGAAACTGTTGGCCCTGCTGGCGGAACGCCGTGAACTGGCGATCGAAGTCGGCAAGACCAAACTGCACTCTCACCGTCCGATCCGCGACAAAGAACGCGAGCGCGATCTGCTGGATGCGCTGATCGCCGCCGCCAAGCCTTACGACCTGGACGGTTTCTACGTCACCCGCCTGTTCCAACTGATCATTGAAGACTCCGTCCTGACCCAGCAGGCGCTGCTGCAGCACCAGCTCAATCCCGTCAGCCAACACTCCGCCCGCATCGCCTTTCTCGGCCCGAAAGGCTCTTATTCACATCTGGCGGCGCGCCAATACGCCGCCCGCCATTTCGATCGGTTGATCGAATGTGGCTGCCAGAAGTTTCAGGATATCTTCGCCCAGGTGGAAACCGGCCAGGCGGACTACGCCATTCTGCCGATCGAGAACACCAGCTCCGGCTCGATTAATGAGGTGTACGACCTGCTGCAACACACCAGTCTGTCGATCGTCGGCGAACTGACCAACCCTATCAACCACTGTGTTTTGGTGGCCGGCGACAGCGATTTGAGCCAGATTGAAACCGTCTACAGCCACCCGCAGCCGTTCCAGCAGTGCAGCCAGTTCCTGAATCGATTCCCGCACTGGAAAATCGAATACACCGAAAGCACGGCCGCCGCAATGGAGAAAGTCGCCAAGTTGAATTCGCCGAAGGTGGCGGCGCTGGGCAGCGAGGCCGGCGGCGCGTTGTACGGGCTGCAAGTGCTGGAACACAACCTCGCCAATCAACAGCAGAACATCACCCGCTTTATCGTCCTGGCGCGTAAAGCGATCGACGTCTCCGAACAGGTGCCGGCCAAAACCACGCTGATCATGGCGACCGGCCAGCAATCCGGTGCGCTGGTCGAAGCGCTGCTGGTATTGCGCGACAACGGCATCATCATGACCAAACTGGAGTCACGCCCGATCAACGGCAATCCGTGGGAAGAGATGTTTTACATCGATGTGCAGGCCAACCTGCGTGCCGACGCAATGCAAAAAGCGCTGCGCGATCTGGCGCCCATCACCCGCTCGCTGAAGGTGCTGGGCTGTTATCCCAGCGACACCGTGGTGCCGGTCAACCCATCCTGACGCGATAAAAAAAGGTTCGGCCAAGCCGAACCCTTCATTTTTATTTACCGCCGGTATTTTACTGCCGGCTGTCGTTAGCCTGCCGTAACAGCGTGCGGCTTTCCACCAGGAAGCGCTGGGCGTAATCGCCAAACCAGTGCTCCACCTTGCGGAAGCTATCGATAAACGCCTGTTTGTCGCCGTGCTCCAACAGCTTGATCGCCTCGCCGAAGCGCTGGTAGTAGCGTTTGATCAACGCCACGTTTTCCTCCGACGACATGATAATGTCGGCGTACAGCTGCGGGTCCTGCGCAAACAGGCGGCCAACCATCGCCAGCTCCAGCCGGTAGATCGGCGAAGAGAGCGCCAGCAACTGCTCCAGTTGCACGTTCTCTTCCGCCAGATGCAACCCGTAGGCGAAGGTGGCAAAATGCCGCAGCGCCTGAATAAACGCCATGTTCTGATCGTGTTCGACCGCACTGATGCGGTGCAGCCGCGCCCCCCACACCTGCAGCTGTTCAAGCAACCACTGGTAAGCCTCTGGCCGGCGCCCGTCGCAATAGACCACGACCTGCTTCGCCACGCTGCCCACGTCCGGGCCGAACATCGGGTGCAACCCCACCACCGGGCCACTGTGCACCGCCAGCATCGCATGCAGCGGACGGTTCTTCACCGACGCCAAATCCACCAAAATACAGTCGTCGGGCAACGGCGGCAGGCGGCTTATCACCTGTTCGGTCACATGGATCGGCACGCTGACGATCACCATGCCGGCGTCTGCCAACAGCTGTTCCGCCTGTGGCCAATCTTCCTGATCCAATACCCTGACCTGATAACCCGACAACGTCAGCAGCCGGTTGAACAGCCGGCCCATCTGGCCGTTGCCGCCAATGATGACGATCGGCCGCAGCTGCGGGCACAGGGTTTTAAAGCCTTTATCGTTCTCGCTGACGTACGATTCGCGCATCACACGGCGCAAGACATCCTCGATCAAATCCGGCGGCACGCCGAGGTTTTCCGCCTCTTGACGGCGCGAGGCCAGCATCGCCGCTTCGCGCTCCGGCACATAAACCGGTAAACCGTGACGGCTTTTCACCTCGCCGACTTCCGCTACCAGATGCAGGCGTTTCGCCAGCAGATCCAGCAGCGCTTTGTCCACCTCGTCAATTTGATCGCGCAACGCGGTCAGTTCTGCCACCATAACTTACTTTTCTCCCGTGCGTGCCGTCAGCGCAGCGCCGAGTTCCTGATGCATATGACGCAGCAGCGTTTCCGTGCTTTCCCAGTTAATGCAGGCGTCGGTGACGGACACACCGTAACGCATGTCTGCACGCGGCTGCTCGGAAGACTGGTTGCCCTCATGCAGATGGCTCTCCAGCATGATGCCGGTGATCGAACGGTTGCCCGCCTTAATCTGCTCCACCACGGACTCGGCCACCGCCGGCTGACGGCGATAGTCTTTATTCGAGTTGCCATGGCTGCAATCTATCATCAAGGACGGATGGAGTCCCGCCTCGAGCATCTGTTTTTCACAGGCCGCAACGTGCTCGGCGCTGTAGTTCGGGGTTTTACCGCCGCGCAGGATCACATGCCCGTCCGGGTTGCCCTGGGTCTGCAGCAGGCAAACCTGGCCCGCCTGGTTGATGCCGACGAAACGGTGCGGCATGGCGGCGGCGCGCATGGCGTTGATGGCGGTGCCCAGACTGCCGTCGGTGCCGTTTTTGAAGCCGACCGGCATCGACAGGCCGGAAGCCATTTCGCGGTGGGTCTGCGACTCGGTGGTGCGCGCACCGATCGCCGACCAGCTGAACAAATCCCCCAGGTACTGCGGGCTGTTCGGATCTAATGCTTCGGTAGCCAACGGCAAGCCCATGCCCACCAGATCCAGCAACAGGCGACGCGCGATATGCAAGCCTGCTTCAACGTCAAACGAACCGTCCATGTACGGATCGTTGATCAAACCTTTCCAGCCGACAGTGGTTCTGGGTTTTTCAAAATAGACGCGCATAACGATATACAGCTGATCGCTCAAGTCAGCCGCCAGGGTTTTCAAACGACGGGCGTAGTCCAGCGCCGCATCCGGATCGTGGATCGAACAAGGCCCGCACACTACCAACAGGCGATGATCGCGCCCCTGCAAAATGTTGGCGATGGTGTTGCGCGCGGTGGCGATTTCATTTTCGTCGTCGGCGCTGAGCGGGAACTGGTTCTTCAGCTCCTCCGGCGTGATGAGAACCTGTTCTGCACTGATGTGTACGTTATTGAGCGCGTCTTTTTGCATGATGCTATTCCTGTCGTTTGGCGTTATGCGTTGAAGTGGAACCTTGAGCGTTTCAGGGCTCTACCTTATCACGCAATGTAAAGTTTTCAATCCAATTTCCGTAAATAAAAAATTACCGTAATCACCCCTAAGAAAAATCATTGGAAAAGGCACTTCAATAAATACAATAAACACAATAAATTTAATAAGATATGCAAACAAAAGAATTACCAATGCCTCTCTACTCGCTTGCCTAGCAATAAACGGAAATCGTAAACATAAATGTACACTTGATTTTACAAGGAAGACGCACCCCCCACCTCAGCGCCAACGAATGGGCTGAGACAGGCATCCGCCAGACTCAGCACGAAGCGCTGCTGAAAGCGATGAATTTCAGTAGAAGAAAAGCGAATAAATAAGGAATAAAAATTAAAAACTTAAGCTAATGGCGGCTATTTTTGTCGCCGAAATGAACCGATATAATGTGACCGTCATCAACAATAACCACCCTTAACAACTGGATCCAAAATGCTCTCTTCTCGCGCTCGTCGCGCTTTTCCGCTGTATATTTGCTGCTTAACGACTTTCACCAGTGTTTCAGCTCTCGCCGACAATACGCTTTTCACCGCGATGGACGATCCGGCCACCGCCAAGAAACCGTTTGAAGGCAACGTGCAGGCGGGCTACAACGCCCAGTCAGGCAACTCGCAGAGTTCCACCCTGCTGGCCAACACCAACATGACCTGGTTCAACAGCGACGCGGCGTACAGCCTGTGGGGGGCGGCCAACAACACCACCTCCTCCAACGTGCGCTCCTCCGAAAAATACCAGGCCGGTGGCCGTACGCGCTATAACCTGACCGACCGCAACTACCTGTTCGGCCAAGCCAGCTGGCTGAGCGACCGTTTCAACGGTTACGATTCACGCTCCACGCTGACGGGCGGCTACGGCCGTCAACTCCTCAACGGGCCGCTCAGCGACCTGCGGGTGGAATTCGGTCCCGGCGTGCGCCATGACGAATACCACGGCGGCGGCCGCTCGACCAAAGGGCTGGCCTACGGTGCGGCCAACTATTCCTATCAGCTGACCGACAACACCAAGTTCATTCAGGGCGTTTCCGCGCTGGCGAACGAGGAAACCACGCTGAACTCGGAAAGCGCGTTGAACGTGGCGATCAACGATCGCTTCTCACTGCGCGTAGCCTACACCGTGACCTACAACAGCAAACCGCCGGCCTCGGCACCGAAGAACACCGACACCACCACCTCGGTCACGCTGGTCTACGGCCTGTAATCTCCCTTCCAGAATCTCTCGAAGCCCATCATAGATGGGCTTTTTTATGCCTGCGGCGTCAACGTTAACCAGACCATACCAAGCGCTTTCAACGCATCCGGAGAACATTGAAAGTCGACGTTGCCGCCGCTGACCCGCACTTGGTTACCCGGTAAACGCGCTATATCGTAAACGTCCAGGTTACCGTCTATGTCCACCAGCCAGCGGCCATTGGCGATATGCGTAACGGCCAGATCCACCAGCCAGGATACGCGCCCGCCATCAACATAAGCCGGCTGAGCCACGCCGTCAGGAATCAAAGAACAGTCTGCCGACCACTGCCCCACCTCTTTCAACTGCCCGGCGAGCAGGCGATATTTCGGTATCGTGCGCCCTCCGGGAACCGGTACCGCCGGTGCGGCATCACCCCACATTTCCCCCTGTCCCGTCGCCAACCACAGCAGCGAGACGCCTGTATCCAGAGCACAGGTCACCACGATATCGCCGGGGAAGTAGTTGCGGCGGACCCAGGTGCTCATCGTGCCTGAAGATATACCCAGCAGGTCACCCAACTCTTTTTGCAGATTGAAACCGTAAGCATCCAAAATGCGGCGCAATACCCCTTTCCCGCCGGAAGCCAAAACGCGATCGTAAAGCGCTTTACCTTGCGCAGGTGACGCAGGCTTGCGATTACTTTTTGATTTTACAAGTTCGCCGGTCATCAGCCAGGCCAAGTCTGCCCCCGTGGTTAACGCGCAGTTGATGATGACGTATCCGGGAACACTCCCCCGTTGTTGCCAACTACTGATGTTATTCGGCGCTATCCCGAGGATTTCACTCAATTCCTTCTGCGTGCCAACGCCATAAGATGAAAGAACTCTTTCAATCACCGCTCCCACGGAGGTGTTGTTGTTTGTTGCTTCTTCACGCATATCATCACCGATTAAAATAAAATTTGCATTTACAAGTCGCATTATGCGATTTAAAGTAACATCAATTCGCCGTCACTCGGCATATCGATCGCTTTAGTTAAGATGATGCGACATGGTTGATGAAAATGCAAATACCGTAAGGCGACGACGATCTTGCGTAAGCACTTTGTTTACACCGTGTTTACTCAAATTTTCGACCTTGATCGACGGATAACCAAACCTTGCTTTTGCGAGTATTCATCCATCATCAGATTCAGATAAGGAGATTGTCATGCTTCTAGCCAGCGAGGAGCAACGGGCTATCGGCCTGCGGCGTATTGCTGAAATCCGCCGCACACTGTTTGCCCGGCAAACCAACCATGCCGAAGAGATTTACGACACGGCGCCGCTGCACCTGCGCCATACGTTTTGCTTCCACGCCGGGCTGACTGAACGCTATGTGTGGTTAAAGTTTCACGAAATGGGTTATGCCGAACGGCGGAAAATCGTCGCGGCACTCAATGAACTCATCTCGCTCAGTCAATCGTTGCCGCGCTATATCAGCGAAACAGACTGTCTGTTAACCCCAAAAAAATAACCTTTCGAATAAAGCTGGCGTGCAACCCGCCGGGCATCGCTCGGCCCAAATTCACCCTATTAAATACTGGAAAATGTTATGGCTGATACTATTGATATGGCGCAAGAGCGCCAGGCATTGATGCTCGAGAAACAAATTGCGTACGCCAGGCCGGTTGCCACAGCGCCCTCGGCGTTCTGCTGTGCCGATTGTGACGCGGCGATTCCTGTGGCGAGACGCATCGCGATTCCCGGCGTCAGCCGCTGCGTGACCTGCCAGCAGCTATCAGAAGCCAAGCAACGTCATGTCGCTCGCCGTTAAAAATAGGCCGGCGGAACATCTGCCGGGCAACGCCTCTGCCATACAACACGCAGCGTACGGTGATTACGCCTATCCATGGAATGCCCCACGCCGTGCGATAGGGCGCGAAGCGGCGCTGAATCGCGACCAACTGCGCCAATGGCAAGCGATACTGCAGTGCATTCATGACCTGCCTTATTATCTGCGCACGCCGTTCCTTGAGCGCCACCGCCAACTGCTCAGCCAGAAGGGAGCCCACGCAGCCTGGCATTATCTGGTGCGAGTTTTCCATCGGCGGGTATGGCCACGCATTCAGCAGGTAAATAATAATTTCGGTTTGGATCAACGCAAATCACTGCACTTTGGCAGCGAAGCGGACAGCTATAGCGCACTGCCCGCGCTGGGCGATAAAGCGCTGGAGCAGTTGGCGCGGCGTATCGGGGGCCAACTTTCTGCGCTCTACCAGAGTGAATGTGACGCCTTGCTGGCGAAGCATGGCAATAATGCCGAGATCCTGCTACACGCGGATATACAGTGCCGCCTCTATCGCCAAATCGCCACGATAGCCCGCGCCTTCAATATCCAGCCTATGCACTGGCGCTGTTATCGTAAAGGCAAGTTGGACAGCGAGCGGGCGATTGCGGCGCTGTCGCGCCTGACCGACGATCGCTGGTGGCTGCGGCGTCTCAAAATGCAGCGCATGCAGTGGCGCGAGGCGCTGCAAATCGCGATAGGCAACGTCCGCAACAACACGTCACCTTATGCCAGCAGACAGGCCCTTCACGATGTCAAGGCTCGGCGTCAATCGAACCTCGATTATCTTCACCGTTGCGAGCTGGAAAACGTCGCCACGGGCGAGCGCGCCGATCTTATGGATAAAGTGCTCGGCAGCATCGCCAATCCCGCCATTCGTCGTATGGAGTTGATGAATACCCTCGCCGGTATAGAAACCTACGCCACTCGCAACGGCCACTGCGGGTTGTTTATCACGTTGACGACGCCGGCACGCTTTCACCCTATCCAGCATGTCGGCGCACGAGGCAAAATGCGCTTCAATACACGCTGGCAAGGACAAGCCCTAACACCGAAGGATGGCCAACGTTATCTGGTTGCCCAGTGGGGGAAAATGCGAACCGCCTTCAAGGATCGCCGTCTGCAGGTCTACGGTATGCGAGTGGTTGAGCCTCATCATGACGGCACGCCGCACTGGCATCTGATGATGTTCACTCCACAAATGCAACGTCAGGCAGTGCTTGACATCATACAGCGTTATGCGCTGCAACAGGATGCAGCAGAACCCGGTGCCCAACAACATCGTTTCCAGAGCAAACACCTCAACCGGGGTGGCGCAACCGCCTATCTGGCCAAATATGTAGCAAAAAACCTCGATGGGTATGCATTGGAGGAAGAGCTCGATCGCGAAACCGGCGCCCCGCTGAGCGATACCGCCCGCGCGGTCAGCGCCTGGGCCGCCACCTGGCGCATCCCTCAGTTTCATCCCTTCGGCCTGCCCGGTCTCGGGGTCTACCGCGAATGTCGACGTATTCGCGGCCAAAACCTGACGCCGCAGTTTGACGCCGGCACCGAAGCCGTGCGCGCCGCTGCCGACGCCGGCGACTTTGCCGGTTACATACAGGCGCAAGGCGGCGCCAATGTGCCACGCAGCCACCAATGGGTGCGGGTCGCGCGCGAAGCCTCAGAAACCCGGAACGCTTATGACGAGCCCGTCACAAAAGTTGTCGGCATTTATGCACCGCATTTGGGAATTGAACGGGTATACCGAACGCGCACCGTGCAATGGCGGATCGTCGCTAAAACACTCGCCGCCGCGACGCCTTGGAGTTCTGGCAATAACTGTGGAACGCGCGCTCTTCACCTGCCGCCGGCACCCGCGCCGTCGGCTCGTTTGACGCCGCCACAGCGGCAGCATTGTCTGAATATTGCCCGCAAACTTCGAGGTATTGGCATAGAACCGCAATGCTGGCAATTGGAGGTTCTCGCACGCGGCGGCAAAATTCATTTTGACGGCCTCCTTGTACAATTTCCGCTAATCAATGATTGGCCGTATTTTTACTGCACAAATGATAAGCCCAACCATTGACGCCTTTAGCGTTTTGCTTAATACTGTATAAATACACAGTATAGTCAAGAGAGGGCAAAAACAGTGGAAATTATGGATAAACAACAAGTAACACTGTCCCGAATCCAATTCATCGCCGATGTTTCACAGGCTGCGCAATGCAGTGCCTCCGAGTTTCTGATCGCCATGTCGCTGATCTCCGATTTGGCCAGTCAGGTGCTGCCGAACAATGATTATCAAGAAATATTTTATCCCGCTGACGAACCCCCCCCCTGCTAATCCCTCCAGCCAAACGTTTTTCATCCCCCCGCCGCCGGCGGGGTTTTTATTTCTGCCGACGGCACTTTTGCTCCTCAGTTGTGCCATCTCATCCACAACCCCCTCGCGTTGCCCCTCCCTCCCACGCGCGCGAAACTGAAGATATCCGGGGCCACAGCCCTCTCTCCCAACGCTATCGCAGGATGGTAATGATGAAAATTTATGCACAACAAGGTGACACCATTGATGCGATTTGCTGGCGCTACTACGGCAGCACGCAACGCCAGGTGGAACAAGTCTATCTGGCTAACCGTGGCCTGGCCGATCTGGGGCCCCTGCTGCCGCACGGTCAACCGGTTGAATTGCCGGACCTGCCTGCGGCGGCCCAACGCGAAACCGTCAAATTGTGGGATTAAGCGATGGAGAAACTCACTTCAACCCTTGCCTATTTCGTCGCGGCTTGCCTGGCCTGGTTAGGGAGCCACTCTGCACAGGACATTGCCATCCTGGTCGGCGCCGCAGTCGGCGTCGGTACCTTTGCAGTGAATTGGTACTACCGGCGTAAAAGCTACCAGCTGCTGAAATCGCTAAAAAAAAACGGCCTGAAACGCGGAGTCTACGATGAGCTCACTCGCTAAACGCTGCAGCGTGGCGGCTATTTTAACGCTCGCCGCCCTGCTGCCTCAGTTCAATACGCTGAAAACCTCTGAGCAAGGTTTGCGCCTGATCGCCGATTTCGAAGGCTGTCGGCTGTCCCCCTACCAATGCAGCGCCGGCGTCTGGACCAACGGCATCGGCCACACCGCCGGCGTGAAGCCGGGTGCAGTCATCAACGAACGCCAGGCGGCTACCCATTTGGTCGACGATGTGCGCTCCGTAGAACGCGGCATCGCGCGCTGTATGGACGTCAAGATGCCGCAGCCGGTTTACGACGCCGTCAGCGCTTTCGCTTTCAACGTCGGCGTCAACGCCACCTGCAATTCAACGCTGGCCACCTTTGTCAAACGCCGTCAGTGGCAGGCGGCTTGCGATCAACTGTCTCGTTGGATTTATGTCAACGGCGTCAAAAATAAAGGATTGGAGCGCCGCCGCACGGCCGAACGTGCGCTATGTCTGAACGGCATCTCACACTGACCGTTTTCAACAAACGCCCACTCAAACCGCTTCCTTTTCAGGAGATACACCATGTTAAAACCCGAACAGCTACGTGCAGCACTGCTCAATGCCATTCCCTTGTTGCAGCAAAACCCCGAACGGTTGCGCCTTGGCATTGTTAACGGCCGCGTGGTCTCAACGCTCGCCCCCTCGCTGTCCTTCGAATATCGCTATCAGCTCAATCTGGCGCTGGATGGGCCGTCAGCTGACGATGACCGGGTCATGGTCACCGTACTGGCCTGGCTGCGCAGCCACCAACCAGACCTTCTTGCCAATCCGGATAAGCGTAAAAATGATTTTTCGTTTCAAAGAGATATAGACACTCCCAACCAGTTGATATTGCAGCTGCAACTTACCGAACGAATCCGGGTGGAACCGCGCGACGGCGCATTGCATATCACCCCGCTGGCTGAACCTCCCGAACCAGAGAACGTCGTTCGCTTCACCCAGATTTATCTGCACGGAGAGTTACTCAGCGAATTTAGTCAGCCGTAGCGCCCTACAGGCAGCTTCGGTTGTGCCGGCGGCAGCCAAACGCCGTCGCGTTGTCCCCCTTTTCATCCAGCGGCATTCTTGAGACATGAACACAGACAACTTCGATATTCAGCGCCTAGTGCGCAACCTGATACGGATCGGGACCGTCAGCGAGCTCGACCTGGAACGCGGGCGCTGTCGCATAGCCACCGGCGGCAATCTTACCGACTGGCTCAACTGGCTGACCGGACGGGCCGGCGACGCACGCAGCTGGTGGGCGCCCAGCATTGGTGAACAGGTCTTGGTGCTGTCACTTGGCGGGGAACTTGAAACCGCTTTCGTGTTGCCCGGCGTATTTTCCGATGCTCACCCCGCACCGTCGGCCTCAGCACAGGCGGCGCATATCGCTTTTCCTGACGGTGCAGTGCTCGAATACGAGCCGGCTACCGGGGCGCTTAAGGCCGTCGGCATAAAAAGCGCCACCATTGAAGCCGCCGAGCGGATCACACTGACGGCGCCAAATATCACCTGTATCGCCAGCGGAAAAATTACGCTGGACGCTCCCGAAGTGGAGTGTACCCAGCAACTCACTACCGGCACCATCGCCATCCATCAGGGCGGCTCGATGACCGGCGATCTCAATCACACCGGTGGCAGCATCAGCTCTAACGGCATTGTTGTGCATACCCACACTCACGGTGGAGTGCAAAACGGCAGAGGCCAAACGGACAAACCAGCATGAAAAACGCGAAATTTCTTGGCATGAATCGCGGCAACGGCCGCGCAATCGCCGATCTCGAGCACATTCGCCAGTCGGTGAGCGACATCCTGATTACGCCTATCGGCTCACGCGTCATGCGCCGCAGCTACGGTTCGTTGCTATCCGAGTTGCTGGATCAGCCGCAAAACGACGTACTGCGATTGCAAATGATGGCGGCCTGCTACAGCGCAATGCTGCAGTGGGAACCACGCATTCGGCTGACGGGCATCAGTTGCAACACCACCTTTGACGGAAAAATGGTGGTCGACATTACCGGCAACCGCACAGATACGCCGGATGCCTTTTCTCTTTCTATTTCAGTGAGCTGACACCATGGCAACCATTGACCTGAGTTTATTACCCGCCCCGACGGTGGTGGATCCTCTCGATTACGAATCGCTGCTGGCGGATCGCAAGGCCACACTGATTTCCCTTTACCCGGAAGAGCAGCGTGAAGCCATCGCCCGTACATTGACGCTGGAATCGGAGCCAATCGTCAAACTGCTGCAAGAAAATGCTTACCGCGAACTGCTGTTACGCCAGCGTGTGAATGAAGCCGCACAGGCAGTGATGCTGGGTTATGCCAGCGGCAGCGACCTCGACCAACTGGGAGCAAACTTCCAGGTGCTACGCCTGGTGGTGCAACAGCCGGATGAGAGCGTCATCCCGCCGTTGCCGGCGGTCATGGAATCGGATAGCGATTTCCGTGTGCGCATCCAGCAGGCATTCGAAGGTTTAAGCGTGGCAGGATCCAGTGGCTCTTACGAGTATCACGGCCGTTCCGCCGATGGTCGGGTCGCCGACGTTTCCGCGATCAGTCCCAGTCCGGCCAACGTGCTGATTTCCGTACTGTCACGCGAAGGAGACGGCACCGCCAGCGCCGAACTGGTGGCGATCGTCGATAAAGCGTTGAACGATGAAGATGTGCGCCCGGTGGCCGATCGCGTCACCGTCCGCTCTGCCAACATCATCAGCTACAACATCGATGCCGTACTGTACCTCTACCCTGGCCCTGAAGCAGAACCGGTGCGTCGCGCTGCCGAAGCCAAACTGAAAAATTACATCAGCGCCCAGCACCGTTTAGGCCGTGACATTCGCTTGTCGGCAATCTACGCCGCACTGCATGCCGAAGGGGTGCAACGCGTTGAATTGAAGACCCCGCAGGCCGACATCGTATTGGACAAAACCCAGGCGTCGCATTGTGCTTCTTATCGTCTGACGGTGGGAGGCTCCGATGAGTAACCGTCTGCTGCCGGTCGGCTCTTCCCCTCTGGAGGTCGCGGCTGCGGCCGCCTGTGCCGAACTGGCCGCCATGCCGGTGCCGCTGCGCGATCTGTGGGATCCAGCCACCTGTCCGGTCAATCTGCTGCCGTACCTGGCCTGGGCCTTCTCGGTCGATCATTGGGATGAAACCTGGACGGAAGATGCCAAACGCAGCGTCGTAGCCGCCGCTTTCTTCATCCACCGTCACAAGGGCACCATCGGCGCTATTCGCCGCGTGGTGGAACCGTTGGGTTACCTGATCAAACTGCGCGAGTGGTGGGAAACCAACGGTGAGCCCGGCACCTTCACGTTGGATATCGGCGTGTTGGAGAACGGTATCACCGAAGAGATGTATCTGGAAATGGAGCGGATGATCGCCGATGCCAAGCCGGTCAGCCGCCATCTGACAGGCCTGGCGCTGAACCTCGAAGCCGCTGGCGCAATCAACGTCGCCAGCGGTCAATATGATGGAGAGCTTACTACCGTGTACCCCGACTATGCCAGTCTCGCCCTGCAAATGCTGGAGGGACATTACCAATTCTTGCAACGCAATACCGGCATCACGCTGGACTCGACTCAACAACACTTCGTGCTTAACGACGAGCATGTCTTGGCCGATTCGCGCCATGAACGCGAGCTGTCGCGCATGGCGGGGCTGCCGAATGACGCCACCACCGAAGGACAGGCTCTGCAGATCCTTGGCTATGCCCATGCGTATCTGGCGACCGGAGAACAAAAATATTTGGAACAGGCCATCGCATGTTTTGACGCCTATGTGACCTACTTTTACGACGGTGCGCCGATCCCTGACAGCCCTCAACGCTGGATCGCCAACTGGATCGTCAACGCCAAAGAGCCGGTGCCCGCCAATTGGCCGGTCGATACGAGGGATCCGACGCATAGCGGCTTCAAAGGTATTCCTCTAACTTTCAACAAGGGCCGTACTCTAATCCCTCACGGCGCCCCCTACTGGGGTGAATATCTCGACATCGCTACTTTCGCCTTCGACGGCTCGCTGGCCTGGAATGCCGTCAACGCCCAGGTGCGCGCGGTCAATGCCGCCGGTGAAATCGACTGGAATAACGACGGTAAACGCTATGACGTGGACTGGATCATCAATTGGCAGGGTTACCAGATCGATGCCGACGGCGAGATCCTGGTCAAAGGACTGCCCGCTGAACAAATCGGTACGGTGCAGTTAAAAGACGTCACGCTCGGCGGCAATCACAAGCTGAATTTCGCCAATCGCCAACCAGTCGAACACGGCGGCGTGTTAATCAAGCGTAATCAGGTACAGCATAACCGTCCGCTGCATGTGCCGGTCCCGCACAACGCCATGGGCAACGCGGCCGATGCCGAGCTGTGGTTTGCCGACGCCTGCTATCTGCTGCACAGCATCACCGGCGATCAGCGCTATTTCAACGCCTGGAAAAGCGTTGAATTCACCGCGATGGAATATACCGATATTGATGCGCAGGATAAGTTCTTTCGCCAGAGCCGCAGCGCCAATACGCCGTTTACCGACGGCATCTCCTACGATTGGTCATACCCTTCCGGTGAGCCGGTAAGCTACGGCCGTAGCGCCGAAGGCATGATCACCATTCGCAAAGAGATAGCATCGCAACAATCGCTGGAACAACAGGCAATCTGGTTCCGCATTAATCGCCAGTCAAAAATCCGCACTTGCTTTGGTGGCGTCGACGATCAGAATCAGCCGATCTCCTGCAAAATACAGCTGTCTATAGCACCGGAAAAAAACGCGGCGAGCACCACGGAATGGGGCGTCGCTCTGCCGCAGTCGTTCCAACCTCAGGTAAAAACATACGACATCGCGCTCAGCAGCCTGGCGGCGCTGACGAAAGAAGACGGCAGCGACTATCTGCTGGCCGATCTGCGCGCAGTGACCGACTACGGCGGTTGCGCGATCGCCAGCCAGTTTGAGGAACAGGTTTACGACAGCCGCAGCGCGACGGTGATCCAAGCCCGTTTCCCCAATGATGACGCTGGCATGGTGATCGGCGCCTGGTTGACCGCGGAGGAAAGTTTCCCCGTTACGCAGTTGGTCTATCGCGCGGACGCCGACTTCAACCTGCGGCTCGAAGATGATGACAAATGGCGCTGGTATTGGATGCTGCCCGCCACCGGCGGCAAATGGCAAATCGCAAATTTCGCCCCGCAAGCGGCTACGCTGAGCGGCTATCAGCCGGATCATCAGGATGTCGAGCCTAAACCGGCCGCACCTCGTTTCAGCCGCGTCAAGCAAGTAACCATTCTGCAAGACGGCAATGTACCGGACGCCACATTCAGCTACTACGTACTGAACGACATTCCACCGACGCTCAACGCAGATGACGGCTACACGATCCGCTATCGCATCACGTTCCAGGCGGCACACCCCTACACCGCGCTGTTGGGAGACTGCACCCTCCTGAATCACCGCCACGACGGCCTGTTCTGTACGCCGGGCGTCATGCCGTTCTCCAACATTTATCAGGCGGACGGCCAACAGTTCGATGGTTGGCACGGCATGCCTTATCCGGGCTACCAGTACCCGTTCATTTTCGTGCACGCCGCCGCCGATCCCGACGGGGTGATGCTCAACAACATGGTCGAGTTTCTGTGGCAGTCGCAGCAGTGGTATCAGCAGCAATTCGGCGTGCTGGGCCCCGGCGCATCGGCCTATATCTGGAACCGTTGGGACAATCGGAGTTACGGTCCGGCGGATACCTGGACCATGTATCACTGGGGTGACGGCACGGCCTGGTCCGGCTATCAGCCACGCGCCTTCTTCGGTGCCGCGCGCGCCTGGCTCGAGTTACAGCAGGCGGGCAAAACGCCACCGCTCAAGCTGGTGGAATATGTCGAAAACTGGCTGCGCTGGCTGATTGATTTTACCAATGACGCCGACGGTGTCACGCCAACCGATTTCCCGATGGCCAGCCTGCCGCAGCCCGATGCACAGGATTTTACCGGCCACATGTGCGGCCTGTGGCTGGCTGGCGCGGTGCTGGCAAAAATGGCCGGCAGTGAAATTGAGGGCCTCGAACACTTTATCGAACAATGCGTTACGGAATTACAAAGGCATTACCTCTCCACCGGTGACGTGATGGACGGCGGCTGGTCGCCCGCGCCGCGTCTTGGCACCGATAACGGCATGTTCTTCGGCTTTTGGTCAGGCGAGATCCTGCGCGGATTGAGCCTGTATGTGATGTATAAAAACGGCCTTACCTACCCGGCCGGCAAACAGAAGAGAACCACACCATGACAGCAAAATACCGCGCCCTGCTCACCGAACAGGGCAAAACGCTGCTGGCTAACGCTGCAGCAACCGGCCAAAAGCTGGAAATTACGCATATGGCGGTCGGCGACGGCGGGGGTTCGCCAACGCAGCCCGATGAAAGCCAGACCAAGCTGGTGAACGAAAAACGCCGCGCAGCATTGAATTCACTGCAGATAGATACCGGCAACAGCAACCAAGTGATCGCCGAACAAGTGATCCCGGAGGACGTTGGTGGTTGGTGGATCCGCGAGCTGGGGCTGTATGACAAAAACGGCGTGCTGGTGGCGATCGCCAATACGCCCGACACCTACAAGCCGCAGTTGACCGAAGGTGCCGGCCGCACCCAGGTCGTGCGCATGGTGCTTCTGGTAAAAGGCGACGCCAATGCGACGATCGTCGCAGACAAAACCGCCTTACTGGTCTCGCGCGATATGCTGAATGCCGCTATCGACGAACATGCCCGCTCGCGCAATCATCCTGACGCCACCTTGCTGGCAAAGGGTTTCACTCAATTGAGCAACGACAGCAATAGCGCCAGCGAAACGCAGGCCGCCACCCCAAAAGCGGTGAAAACGGTCAGCGACGCCTCGCTGAAAATTGCCGCTAACCTGAAAGATCTGCCAAACAAGTCCATCGCGCGCCGCAACTTGGAATTGGGTACTGCCGCCACGTGTAACGTCGGTACGCAAGCCAGTCAATTGATGGAGGTGGGCGCCTTTGGTCTAGGCTCTGGCCCGAAACATCGCGAGGAGACCATCAGCAATCTTGGCGAGATCTACCGTGTCACCAGCGCATCGAAAAACGCGCCGGGCGGCGGCGTCTACGGCGTGCTGAACCTGCCAATCGACGGCGGCCCTTCCAGTGGCTATCTGGCGGTTCAGACTAATGGATCATCTTACGTCGGCACATCCACCACCCCTGACAAACCGCTGAACTGGTACCGAATTTACACCACCGGTTTTAAACCGACCGCTGCGGACGTCGGTGCTTACAGCAAGGCGGAAGCCGACGGCAAATTCGTCAAACAGAGCGGCGATACCATTACCGGCAGCTTGACGGTCAACGGCTCAATTGAAACGAAATCGGGATTGACCACACCTTACGCCACAGTGATGGGGTCGTTAACCACCAAAGGCGGCGTCGAATTATTCGGAACCTCGCCCTATATAGATTTCCATCATGGCAATACGAACGCGGATTATGATGTTCGCATCATTAATGATAGCCAGGGTCAATTAAGTCTGGGTGCAAAAAACGTTCGGGCCAATGAAAACCTTACCGTTGGCTTAGACGCCCACGTTGATAGAACTCTTTATATCAATGGCCAAGATTTTATTACTAAAAAAGGGGTAATAACCGAAACCAGTGGTAATCGCAATACTCAAGGGCTGCACATACAAGGTGCAGGTAATCAGTATGTTGATCATTACTTTTATGAGGAGATAGGTAAGCGTGCATTTGGTGCAATGCATGTTTCATCTGGCGGCTCTGATGGCTGGTTCCAATTTGGTCATCAAGGCGATATTCGCAGCAATGGCCCATGGCCGCGCCTGATGTTAGGTGAAGCAACCTACTTTAATGACGGCAATATCAACGGCAGCATTTGGGGTGGCTATTTAAGCAACTATCTCAATCAAAACTTTGTGCGCGATGTTCGCCTGGGTAATGTGGAAAGTATCGCTACCTGGCGAGGCCCCGGCTATTCGGATAGTGCGGGTTATGTCCTGACCGGCGCAGCAAATAACAACGTGGATGAATACATCGACGTAATTTTCCGTCGTCCGCTGCAAAAACACATTGGTGGCAATTGGGTTACCGTCTGGAGCGTTTAGTGATGAATAACATGAAGAACTTTACCCTCGCCGCGCCGGAAACGGTAGAGCAGAAACAACTGGCCGCCTCGCACGGTGTTTTGTTTTTAAAATCCGATGCAGGGGAAGACTGGTATGAATGTCAAAAAAGCTTCCGTCCTGAAACGGTAAAACTGATGTATGACAAGGACGGGATCATTCGTTCAATCACCACGAAACCGAATGCCGAAGGCCATTATGACGTTTCCGGATTTTTCCCGGAAAATATGAGCGTGGCAGAGGTCGGAAACTTGCCGGAAGGCGCTGATATTAACGGCCGCTGGATTTTTGATGGAGAAAAAATCATACCAAGATCGTATTCAACTCAAGAGCTACGGCAACAGGCTGCTAATAAAAAACAAGAGTTGATTAAGCAAAGTTCGCTGCAGATAGAAACGCTTAACGACGCTTCTGACCTGGGAATGGCGAGCGAAGAAGAACTGCTGCTGCTGACCCGCTGGAAAACCTACCGCGTATTGCTTAATCGGGTCGATCCCGAAGCGGCCCCTGATATCGATTGGCCGCAACCGCCGCAATAACGTCGTTCAACGCCCCGCTTGGGGCGTTTTTTTTCTTTATTTTTCCTGCTGTTGTACCAGTTATCCCACACCCCGAATGAGATGCGGCGCCGCCTGCCAACAGGCATGCTGTCATCACCAACCACAAACGGAGTAATGCTATGGGTGACTATCACCACGGCGTGCGTGTCCTCGAAATCAACGAAGGCACCCGCGTAATTTCCACCGTCTCGACGGCCATTGTCGGCATGGTTTGTACCGCAGAAGATGCCGATGCAACCCTGTTTCCTCTCAACACCCCGGTGCTGATTACCGACGTCCTGGCCGCCAGCGGCAAAGCAGGTAAAAAAGGGACGCTGGCGCGTTCGCTGCTGGCGATCGCCGAGCAGACTAAGCCGGTAACCGTCGTGGTACGCGTGGCGGAAGGGAAAGACGAGGCCGAAACCACGTCCAATATCATCGGTGGCGCCGATGAAAACGGTAAGTACACTGGCATGAAAGCGCTGCTGGCCGCTCAGGCCGAGCTGGGCGTGAAACCGCGCATTCTGGGCGTACCGGGCCATGATAATCAGGAAGTGGCGACCGCGTTGGCCGGCATCTGCCAGCAGCTGCGCGCTTTCGGCTATATCAGCGCTTACGGCTGTAAAACCGTGTCCGACGCCATCAAATATCGCGCCAACTTCAGCCAGCGCGAACTGATGCTGATTTGGCCGGACTTCATCAACTGGAATACCACCACCAACAGCAGCGACATCGCCTTCGCCACCGCTCGTGCGCTGGGGCTGCGTGCCAAGATCGACCAAGAGACCGGCTGGCATAAAACCTTATCCAACGTCGGCGTCAACGGCGTGAGCGGCATCTCGGCCAGCGTATTTTGGGATCTGCAAACCGCAGGCACCGACGCCGATCTGCTGAATGAAGGTTGCGTCACCACCCTGATCCGCAAAGATGGCTTCAAGTTCTGGGGATCTCGCACCTGCTCCGACGAGCCGCTGTTCCAGTTTGAAAACTATACCCGCACCGCGCAGGTATTGGCCGACACCTTGGCCGAAGCTCATTTGTGGGCGATTGATCGTCCGCTCACCCCGACGCTGATCCGCGACATGATCGACGGCATCAAGGCCAAGTTCCGCGAACTTAAATCCGCAGGTCTGATCATCGACGGTGACTGCTGGTATGACGAAAGCGCCAACGACAAAGAGACCCTGAAGGCCGGCAAGCTGTTTATCGATTACGACTACACCCCGGTACCTCCTCTGGAGGATCTGACTCTGCGTCAGCGCATTACCGATCGCTACCTGGCGAACTTCGCCGCATCCGTGAACAGCTAAGGAGACTGAAGCATGGCACTGCCAAAAAAACTGAAATACCTGAACCTGTTTAACGACGGCTTCAACTACATGGGCGTGGTTTCCTCAATGACGCTGCCGAAACTGACACGCAAGCTGGAAAAATTCCGCGGCGGCGGCATGAGCGGCGCAGCCTCGGTGGACTTCGGCCTGGATGACGATGCGCTGGTGGTGGAATGGACCATGGGCGGCATTGACGAACTGGTGCTCAAGCAATGGGGCCGCGTCGATGCGGTACCGCTGCGCTTTACCGGCTCTTTCCAACGCGACGATACCGGCGACGTCTCTGCGCTCGAAGTGGTGATGCGCGGCCGTCATAAAGAGATCGACAGCGGCGACTTCAAGCAGGGTGAAGATACCGAAACCAAAGTTTCCACCGACTGCACCTACTTCAAGTTGAGCATCGACGGCAAAGAGCTGATCGAGATCGATACCGTCAACATGATCGAAAAAGTCGACGGCGTAGATCTGCTGGCTGCGCACCGCCGCGCCATCGGCCTGTAATTTTTCACCTCAAACGGCCAGCCCCGCGCTGGCCCTCTTTTTCCGACTGAAAACTGGATACCCCATGGAACTGAATGCATCCCCGGAGAACACCGTCGTCCTGAATACTCCGATTAAACGTGGCGACAGTGAAATCACTCGCGTGCAAGTGACTAAGCCGAATGCCGGCAGCCTGCGCGGCATCGGTCTGGCCGCGCTGGCCAACGCCGATGTCGACGCGTTGATCACTATCCTGCCTCGGGTCACCTACCCGAACCTGACCAAGGAAGAGTGTACCCGTTTGGAACTGCCTGACCTGATTGCGCTGGCCGGCCAGGTGATCGGTTTTTTGTCGCCGACATCGGCCGAGTAACGGTCGAGCCTACTCTGACAGTAGATGACCTGATGGCGGATATCGCGGTGATTTTCCACTGGCCGCCGTCAGAAATGAACGGCATGACGCTGGCGGAGCTGATCGGCTGGCGCCACAGAGCGCTGCAACGTAGTGGAGTAAAAACAGATGAGTAACAGCAGACAGGAGCTGGAGTCACAAAACGAGATTGTCATCGGGCTTCAAGCGATAGCCAAGCAGAGCAAAGAACTGATGAGGCAGTTGCGCAGGCCTACCGGGGATAAAAACCTGTACAACAGTCTGGGACAGGATATCCAACGAGCAGAGAAAAAAGTCAAACATCTGCGCCAGCAGGAAAATGACATCGACGCTTTCCAAAAGACGAACCAGTCGCTGGCTGAAACCAATAAGTTGCTGGCAGCGTCGCGCAAAAAATCCGCCGCGCTGGCAATGCTGACGAAAGATCGCGAGCCAAGCCAGCGTTCCCGATTTATGAACAAAGAGATTGCGCAGGTCGCGGAGACGATAAATGCCCTGGAAAAGAAACGTGATCTCCTCGCCGCAATCGATAAAAGCCAGCGCCATCATCTTACCCAGCAAGGGATTAATCTAAAATCGCTCGGCAATGAGCGCAAAAATCTGCGTGACGGCAGAATTAATGCCGGCGCCGCTATCGTTACCCTAAAAGAACAACGGCAATTGATAGCGCAGGAGCGCTATCGATCCGCACAGGCAGGCAATCAAGCGCGCCTCGACAAGCTGGAAAAATTACGCAACACCAGCAGCGCAGGCTTTTCTGTCGCCAAAAGTGCCACCATAGGGGGAGCTAACCTGCTGGCGCCGGGAATCGAATTTGAAAAACAGCTTTCTCATCTGCGGGCGCAGCTGAATCTGGGCAAATCTGATCCGCAGCTCACGGCTCTCGAGCAGCAGGCTCGCGGTATGAGCCAATCCGGTTATACCCCGGATCAAGCCCTACAAGCGCAAACAGCGCTGGCAAAACAAGGGTTGAATGCCAAGGAAATTTTAACGGCTTCGCCCGCCGCACTGACACTCTCCGCCGCGACGGGCAGCAGCGTCAACGAAGCCACCGCAACGATGACGGAAATGCTGCACAGCTTCAATATGGGCTCCGATCAATTCGACCGCATTGCCGATGTATTGGCGCTGGCCAGCAATCAATATGGCATGGATATTCGGGCCGTTGGTGCGGCCATGAAAAGCAAAGCCACAACAGGTGTCGATATCGTCAGTGCGGCGCAACAGATTGCGCCTTCGGGCAGAGAGAAGCTCCAGGCCAACCAGGTTGCCGGCTCAGCGCAGCACTTGGTCACCGTCAAAGGCGACAATATGGATGGTGATATCCAAAAGCTTTTTGCCTCATGGGATAGCCTGAGAATCAACCTGTTTAGCGGCCAAAACGCTGCCCTGCGGGAACTGACCCAAACGGCGACAGAGTGGCTGGTGAAACTGAATATGTGGATAACCAATAATCCGGCGTTGGCCGGCACCTTGCTGCAGGTCGCCGGTGGGCTCACGTTATTGCTCGGCGGCCTTAGCGGCGTCAGCCTAGTCGCCACCCAGGTACTCTCAGGATTCTCTATTATCAGCGGCGCGATCCTAAAGGCAGGGCAAGCCATGATGTGGCTAGGGCGGATAGCGATGGCCAACCCGCTGCTGGCCATTGTCGGCCTGGTTGCGCTTGCCGCTTTTACCCTGATTGAAAACTGGGACAAGGTCGGCCCCTTCTTTAGCCATCTCTGGGAGCAGATATCGGCAGGGTGTGAGGCGCTGAAGAATTACATTTCAGACACCATTGATGGCTGGATAAAACAACTGACGTCATTGACCGAATATCTTCCCGACTGGATGCAATTTGGCGATAAGAGCGGCACCTCTGGCAATGCCGAAAACGGCAGCGCCTGGTTTGCCGGCAAGTTCGATCGCGGGGGAGACATTCCTGCCGGACAATTCGGCATTGTAGGCGAAAACGGTCCTGAGTTGGTCAGCGGCCCCGTTCAGGTGACCGGCCGCCGCCATACGGCCGCCATGTCGGCGGCTTTACTGTCGCTCAGCGCGCCTGTAATGCCGGCCTCGCCGGTAGCAGATTCGCCGGTAACCCAAATCCAGGTTCCGTCGGTCACTATCAACATCACTGCCGGCGCCGGTCAGAATGAACAAGACATCGGCCGCGAAGTCGCGCGGCAATTTGAATTACTTGCTCATCGCCAGGCGGCAAATGCTCGCAGCCGGATGAGTTAATCATGCGAATAGGAGAAATATGATGATGCTGACCCTCGGCATGTTCGTTTTTATGTTGAAAACCGTGCCTTATCAAAGCATGCAACGCAGCGCCAATTACCGCTGGCCGACTCTGCCGCGCATCGGCCAGCGCCCTGCCGCGCAGTTTCTGGGAGTAGACAATGAGAAAATAACGCTGACGGGAGTCTTGGTACCGGAAGTGAGCGGAGGGACATTGTCATTGATGGCGCTTCAGCTCATGGCTACCCAAGGCAGAGCCTGGCCACTGATCGAGGGCAATGGAACTATTCATGGGATGTATGTCATTGAAAGCATAGTCGACACGAAAACCCAGCTTTTTTCGAACGGCAGCGCGCGACAGATAGAATTTACGATCAATCTGATGCGCGTTGATGAATCGCTGATCGCCATGTTCGGCGATCTGCGCCAACAAGCCTCTGACCTTGCCGATAAAGCAGGTCAGGCTGCGGCGCGGCTCAGGGAGATGCTGCCGTGATCACGCAAACCCCCGTCCCTATTGGCGCGCTCATTGCGCCAGACTACGCCTTGTTTTTGCAGCAAGCAGACATCACGGAGGCTTTCCGCCACCGTCTGCTCTCATTGACGTTAACCGATAATCGCGGTTTTACCGCGGATCGATTGGATCTTGAGCTCGACGATGCGGATGGGCAAATCGCCATGCCCAAACGCGGCCAAACGCTCACTGTGAAGCTCGGCTGGAAAGGACACGCCTTGATCGACAAAGGCAAGTTTATCGTTGATGAAATCGAACATCGTGGCGCACCGGATAAACTCGTCATTCGGGCCCGCAGCGTCGACTTTCGAAACTCGATGAACGTGGCGCGAGATCATTCCTATCACGATCGCACCCTTGGTGACATCGTCAACGAAGTGGCCAACCGTAACCGGATGGGGCATACGCTGGCGGCAGGACTGGCAGAGATCAAAATCACGCATATCGATCAGTCTCAGGAAACGGATGTCGCCTTTCTTACCCGGCTGGCGACCATGAATGGTGCAGTCGCCGCCATTAAAAATGAACGCCTGCTGTTTCTGGTCCCAGGTTCTGGTCTAAGCATCTCGGGCAAACCGCTGCCGTCACTGACTTTGGAACGCAGCGATGGCGACCAGCACTACTTCAATGTGGCCGATCGGAACGCTTACACCGGCGTTATTGCCAAATGGCAAGATACTCAGCATGCCAGGCAACAGCAGATGACAGTACAACGTGAGGAAGGGAATACCACAGATGAAAATGCGGCTTCAAGCTATCTGGCAGGTGAAAGCAATAACGTTTTTACCCTGCCGACGCTCTACGCGAATAAAGAAAGCGCAATGCGTGCGGCAAAAGCGAGGTGGGCAAACATTCAACAAGGGAATGTGCAATTATCCATAAACCTCGCCGTTGGCCGCCCTGAGCTCAGTCCAGAAACGCCGATCCACCTGAGTGGATTCAAAGAGGTTATCGACAGACAAGCGTGGATCATAAGTCAAGTCGTTCACACGCTTAATGATCGAGGTTTCTCCACCAGCCTCGCATTGGATGTACTGACTCAACGCATGGAGTTTGCAATCACGGAGGGGTGATAATTCATTTGCATCTTAATCTTGCTTTTGCGAGTCAATGGGCTATTATAAGTCATATAACCTGATGTAGCAGAACGAGGGATTCAACTATGATGCACTGTCCATTATGCGGTCACGTGGCCCACACTCGCTCCAGCCGCTATCTGAGCGAGTCGACCAAAGAGCGTTACCATCAATGCCGCAACATCAATTGCAGCTGCACGTTCGCCACGCACGAGTCCGTCGCGCGGGTGATCGTCAAACCTGGCGATGACATTGTCCCGGCGCAGCCGCACCCGCCGGAGAATCAGCATAAACAAAGCGCCGCCGCGCTGTAATGCAAAAAGCCTGCTGATGCAGGCTTTTTAATGTCGCTGCCAGGCGGCTAAGTCTCGTAAATGCAAGGTGATAGATTTTTCAGATAAAAAAAGGGGTTGGCATAATGCCAACCCCTGATAACTATTAACTTTTGGATGCAGCGTTAGCCAACGCGGTTCAGACGCTCTTTGATACGAGCAGCCTTACCAGTACGCTCACGCAGGTAGTACAGTTTAGCTTTACGAACGGCACCACGACGTTTCACAGCAATGCTGTCGATTACTGGGGAGTGAGTCTGGAATACGCGCTCAACACCTTCGCCGTTGGAAATCTTACGAACAGTGAATGCAGAGTGCAGACCGCGGTTACGGATAGCGATAACCACGCCCTCGAATGCCTGCAGACGTTTTTTGCTACCTTCAACGACCCATACCTTCACTTCCACGGAATCACCCGGACGGAATGCAGGTACGTCTTGTTTCATCTGCTCTTGTTCAAGTTGCTTAATAATGTTGCTCATAATATGTCTCTTACCCTAGGTAAACTGATATATCGGTCCCGTCTGATGTCAGACGTTTCCTTCATAGTCCTGTTGCCTGGCCTGATGTTCCCGTTGGAACTCAGCCAGCAACACCGCTTGCTCGTCAGTCAGAGCTAGGCTTTCTAGAAGTTCAGGTCTTCTAAGCCAGGTTCGGCCCAGCGACTGCTTTAAGCGCCAGCGACGTATCTCGGCATGGTTGCCCGACAGCAGAACCGGCGGTACTTCCATCCCTTCCAACACCTCTGGGCGGGTATAGTGCGGGCAGTCCAGCAATCCGTCGGCGAAGGAGTCTTCCTCCGCTGAGGCCTGATGGCCCAGCACACCCGGTATGAAACGGGCGACTGAATCAATCAGGGTCATCGCCGGCAGTTCCCCGCCGCTGAGAACGTAATCGCCGATTGACCATTCTTCGTCAATTTCGGTTTGGATTACGCGCTCGTCTATCCCTTCGTAGCGGCCGCACACCAGAATCATCTTCTGATTGGCCGCCAGTTCGCACACGCCGGTTTGATCCAGCTTGCGCCCCTGAGGTGACAGATAAATCACCTTTGCTCCCTCGCCTGCCGCTGCTTTCGCCGCATGAATGGCTTCCCGTAAAGGTTGCACCATCATCAGCATTCCCGGGCCGCCGCCGTAAGGGCGATCGTCCACGGTGCGATGCCGGTCGTAGGTGAAGTCGCGAGGACTCCAACACTGCACGCTCAGCAGGCCATTTTTTACTGCCCGGCCAGTCACCCCGTAATCGGTGATAGCGCGGAACATCTCAGGAAACAGGCTTACAATACCGATGAACACAAGCCAATCCCCTTACCGTTATTCCACTTGCTTCGACCGTTTGATCCGGGGGTCAAAAACCAGGATCCCAATCTGCCTCAATCACGCGGGCAGTGAGATCGACTTTCTTGATAACCTGCCCATGAAGAAACGGAATCAACCGCTCCTTCATGCCGAACGCATCTTTCAGGTTCGCTTTCACAACCATCACATCGTTCGAGCCGGTTTCCATCATATCGATGACTTTACCCAGCTCGTAGCCGGCGGTGGTGACTACCTGGCAGCCCATCAGGTCTTTCCAGTAGTAATCGTCACCCTCCAGCGGAGGAAGTTGATCGGAATCCACCATAATCTCGCGATTAGTCAGCAGATTCGCCGCGTCCCGATCGTCAATGCCTTTGACCTTGATGATCAGATCCTGACTGTGGCGCTTCCAGTCTTCCAACTCGATATGCTGCCACTGACCCGCCTGCTGGATAAACCACGGCTGATAGTCAAAAATGCTTTCGGCGTTCTCGGTGGATGAAAACACTCTGAGCCAACCACGAATGCCGTAAGCGGACCCCATTTTACCGAGTACAATCGGCGCGATCGGCGCTACCGGTTTGAGTTGCTTGCTCATTGCCACCACCGCGACAGATTAAGCTGCTTTCTTAGCGTCTTTGATCAGCGCGTGAACGCGATCAGAAACGGTTGCACCCAGACCGACCCAGTGCTCGATGCGGTCCAGGTCCAGACGCAGTGCTTCAGCCTGACCGGAAGCGATCGGGTTGAAGAAGCCTACGCGCTCGATGAAACGACCATCACGAGCGTTGCGGCTGTCGGTCACTACTACTTGATAGAACGGACGCTTTTTAGCGCCGCCACGTGCCAAACGAATTGTTACCATAACATCCTCTTTAGTTAATAAAACAGCCGGGCCCCATTGAGGGACGGGGCCCGGTTGCAATATAAAAAGCCCGAAAATTTTACTCATTTTGGCGCAAAAAGCAATCTAAAGCGTCGATCGCAGAGGACAACTTTTGCAGCCTGTCAAATTTCGGGCGGTTTTCACCGCGAACGGCGAATGCTGAAAGCGCCCGCACTCGGCGTGCGGAGGCCTATCAGCGGCCTGGGAAGCCCGGCGGCATCATACCTTTCATGCCGCGCATCATCTTCGCCATGCCGCCTTTCTTCATCTTCTTCATCATACGCTGCATTTCGTCGAACTGCTTCAGCAAGCGGTTGACGTCCTGCACCTGCATGCCGGCCCCCATCGCGATGCGGCGCTTGCGCGAGCCCTTGATGATTTCCGGTTTGGCGCGCTCTTTCAGCGTCATCGAGTTGATGATCGCCTCCATGCGCACCAGCACTTTATCGTCCATCTGCGACTTGACGTTGTCCGGCAGCTGGCCAGCGCCCGGCAACTTGCTCAGCATGTTGGCCATGCCGCCCATATTGCGCATCTGCTTGAGCTGCTCCAGGAAATCGGTCAGATCGAAACCGTCGCCCTTCTTCAGCTTGTTGGCCAACTTCTCCGCCTGCTCGCGGTCGACCTTGCTTTCGATATCTTCGATTAGCGACAGCACGTCGCCCATGCCCAGGATCCGCGATGCCACGCGATCCGGGTAGAACGGCTCCAGCGCTTCGGTCTTTTCACCCACGCCGAGGAACTTGATCGGCTTGCCGGTGATATGACGGATGGACAGCGCGGCACCGCCGCGCGCATCGCCGTCGACCTTGGTCAGCACCACGCCGGTCAGCGGCAGCGCTTCGTTAAACGCCTTGGCGGTATTGGCGGCGTCCTGGCCGGTCATGGCGTCGACCACGAACAGGGTTTCCACCGGCTTGATCGCCGCGTGCACCTGCTTGATCTCGTCCATCATCGCTTCGTCAACGTGCAAGCGGCCGGCGGTATCGACGATCAGTACGTCGTAGAATTTCAGCTTGGCCTGTTGCAGCGCGCGATTGACGATGTCGATCGGTTTTTCTTTGACATCAGACGGGAAGAAGTCGATGCCGACGCCTTCCGCCAGCGTCTCCAGCTGTTTGATCGCCGCCGGGCGATAAACGTCCGCGGAAACCACCAACACTTTCTTCTTCTGTTTTTCTTTCAGGAATTTGCCGAGCTTACCGACGCTGGTGGTTTTACCGGCGCCCTGCAGGCCCGCCATCAGCACCACCGCCGGCGGTTGGGCCGCCAGATTCAGCTCGGTGTTGACTTCGCCCATCGCGGCGATCAGCTCGCCCTTGACGATCTTGACGAACTCCTGCCCCGGCGTCAGGCTCTTGTTGACTTCATGGCCGACCGCGCTCTCTTTGACGCGGTTGATGAAGTCGCGCACCACCGGCAGCGCGACGTCCGCTTCCAGCAACGCCATACGCACTTCACGCAGGGTTTCCTTGATATTCTCTTCGGTCAGCCGCCCGCGGCCGCTGATATTGCGCAACGTGCGCGACAATCGATCGGTTAAATTTTCAAACATCGTCTCATGCTCAACGTGTGATGACAGGCCGCTCCGGCGACACAATTGCGCCGATGATAACACGAAGCGCGCCGGATCTCTGCCTCAGCGTTGGAGATAGGTTGGAGTGAAACGCGCGCAACGTTATACTGACACTCCAATTAACCACGCCGAAGCAAAATTAAACGCTATGCCAGTTTTCTCCATTGTGGCTTTGATGGCCTACCTGCTCAGCCTTGGACTGATCATTCCCAGCTTGTTGCGGAAGAACAGCGCATACCGTCGGCTTGCCCTCGTCTCGGCGGTGGTGGCGCTGATTTGCCACGCCATCGCGCTGCAGCAGCGCATCTTCGACGTCAGCGCCGGGCAGAATCTCAGCCTGCTGAACATTGGCTCGATCGTCAGCCTGATCATCTGTTCGGTCATGACCTTCGTCGCCTCGCGCGACCGCGGCTGGTTCCTGCTGCCGATCGTCTACAGCTTCGCGATGATCAATCTGGCCTTCGCCAGCTTCATGCCCGGCGAGTTCATCACTCACCTGGAGTCCAGCCCGGAATTGATGGTGCATATCGGCCTGGCGCTGTTCTCTTACGCCACCCTGATCATCGCCGCGCTCTACGCCTTGCAGCTTGCCTGGCTCGACTACCTTCTGAAAAACAAGAAGTTGACCTTTAGCGCCGACATGCCGCCGCTGATGAGCATCGAGCGCAAGATGTTCCATATCACCCAGATCGGCGTGGTGCTGCTGACGCTCACTCTGTGCACCGGCCTGCTGTACATGGATAACCTGTTCAGCAAAGAGAACGTGCATAAAGCGGTGCTGTCGATCATGGCCTGGTTCGTGTATATCGTGCTGTTGTGGGGCCATTACCATGAAGGCTGGCGCGGCCGCCGCGTCGTCTGGTTCAGCTTCGCCGGCGCCTTCCTGCTGACGCTCGCCTACTTCGGCAGCCGTCTGATTCAGCAAGTGATGGTGCGCTAAGCCGGCCGCCTCAACTTTCCCTCTCTATAAGGAATACTGCATTGGAGCATGTGTCGACGGGGACCCTCATCATTATCCTGGTGATCATGATCGTGGTCTCCGCTTACTTCTCCGCCTCCGAAACCGGCATGATGACGCTCAACCGTTATCGCCTGCGTCACCTGTCCAAACAGGGCAATCGCTCGGCGCGCCGTGTGGAGAAGCTGCTGCAAAAACCGGATCGGCTGATCGGCCTGGTGCTGATCGGCAACAACCTGGTCAACATCCTCGCCTCGGCGCTGGCGACCATCGTCGGCATGCGGCTGTATGGCGACCTCGGCGTGGCGATCGCCACCGGCATACTGACCTTCGCCGTGCTGCTGTTCGCCGAAGTGCTGCCGAAAACCTTCGCCGCGCTCTACCCGGAACGCATCGCCTTCCCCAGCAGCTTTCTGCTGGCGCCGCTGCAAAAAGTGATGTTCCCGCTGGTCTGGCTGCTCAACGGCATTACCAGTATGACGCTGCGCCTGTTCGGCATTCGTACCAACGTGCGCATCAGCGATGCCGTCAGCAAGGATGAGCTGCGCACCATCGTGCGCGAATCCCAGTCGCAAATCTCCCGGCGCAATCAGGACATGCTGATCTCGGTGCTGGATCTGGAAAAGGTGACGGTTAACGACATCATGGTGCCGCGCACCGAGATCGTCGGCATCGACGTCAACGACGACTGGAAATCGATCATGCGCCAGTTGACCCACTCGCCGCACGGCCGCATCGTGCTGTACCGCAGTTCGCTGGACGACGCCATCGGCATGCTGCGCGTGCGCGAAGCCTACCGCCTGATGACCGAGAAAAAAGAGTTCAACAAAGAGAACCTGCTGCGCGCCGCCGACGAGATTTACTTCGTGCCGGAAGGCACGCCGCTCAACGTGCAGTTGGTGAAGTTCCAGCGCAACAAAGAGAAGGTCGGCATCGTGGTCGACGAGTACGGCGACATTCAGGGCCTGGTCACGGTGGAGGATATCCTCGAGGAGATCGTCGGCGACTTCACCACCTCGATGTCACCCACGCTGGCGGAAGAGGTCACGCCGCAGAGCGACGGCTCGGTCTTGATCGACGGCACCGCCAACGTGCGCGAGCTGAACAAGGCCTTCAACTGGACCTTGCCGGCCAACGAGGCGCGCACCGTCAACGGCATGCTGCTCGAAGAGCTGGAAGAGATCCCCGAAATCGGCACCCGGTTGCGTATCGGCCATTATGATATCGACATTCTCGACGTACAGGGCAACATGATAAAACAGGTGCGGGTCACGCCGATCACCTCGCTGCAGTCCAGCGTCGGCCATCACTGACCGCTGGCCAGAACGTAAAAAAGACGCGAAATCGCGTCTTTTTTTCTCTGCGGGAACTCGCGGCTAGATATGCAGCTCCTGCAGCTTCTCTTTCGGCAGCGCCAGCTCGTCGTTGTGGTTCACCACCACGTCGTTATCCAGGATGTGCTTGGCGATCTCCTGCGCCTCTTCCAGCGAGTGCATATGGTAAGTGCCGCACTGGTACTCGTTCAGCTCAGGGATTTTGCGCTGGTCGGTCACTTTCAGCACGTCGGCCATCGCCGCTTTCCACGCATCAGCTACGCGCTGCTCTTCCGGCACGCCGATCAGGCTCATGTAGAAACCGGTACGACAGCCCATCGGGGAGATGTCGATAATCTCCACGCCCTGGCCGTTCAGGTGGTCACGCATAAAGCCGGCGAACAGGTGCTCCAGCGTGTGAATGCCGCGCTCGGGCATCACTTCCAGGTTCGGGCGGCAAAAGCGCAGATCAAACACCGTGATGGTATCGCCGTGAGGCGTCTTCATGGTTTTCGCAACGCGGACAGCCGGGGCTGCCATACGGGTATGATCGACGGTAAAGCTATCCAGCAATGGCATTTCGCTACCTCCTCGTAAAAGAGCATTTATTTCGAAACTTTTTTTCCTAACCGGGAAACCTTTTCCAACCCTGCGAGTCTCAGTATCTGAAAGACGCGCATTTGTTATCATCATCCCTGTCATCAGAGATGCATATTTGGCCACATTGATGTGGCCTTTTTCTTTTTCAGCTTCCGCCGTTTTGCTTCAGGAACGCTTCAAAGCTTAGCGTATCATTGGCTTCTATGTCGCGTTGGCGTTGCCACGAGGCTTCCCGCTCTTTATCCAGCTCGGCCTCGTTCAGGATTTCCAACGGCTCTTCCAGCAGCATCTTGCGATATTGCTCCGCCAATTGCAGGCCGACGCGCCCGGTGCCTTCCGCTTGCATCGCTTTCAGGATGCGTGCGGAGAAGGTCAGCTCAGGGTCGTCGAACGCGGCGACCAGCTCATCGCACACCTGCTGGTATTGGCGATCGCCGGCTTCGCCGTCCAACACTTCCGCTACCCGACGCAGATCGGCGAACAACGCCTTGCCCACTTTTTCGAGCGGTTCATGGCTGGCGCCACAGCCGATGCCGATGGTCTGGCCCGGCTTGCGGCCCTCCAGGATCACCCGGTTCCAGTTCTTGCGCGTGCACAGCAGTTCATCGCTGCTCATCTCCGGCGCATCGGCCAGCGCGCACCACACCAGGAACAGATCCAGGAAACGCGCCTGCACCGCATCCACGCCGATCGGCGAGAACGGGTTGATGTCCAGCGAACGCACTTCGATGTATTCGATACCACCGCGCAGCAGCGCGTCCGACGGCGTCTCGCCGCTTTTGGTCACGCGCTTCGGCCGGATCGGCGCATACAGCTCGTTCTCGATTTGCAGCACGTTGCTGTTCAGCTGCAGGTAACGGTCACCCTCTTTCACGCCCAGCTTGGCGAACTCTTCGGAAGGCGTCGCGATCGCCCGTTTCAGACCGGCCACATAGCTGTGCAGATCGTTAAAGGTGATGCCCAGATTGCTCTGCGACTTGTTGGTATAACCCAGGTCGCTCAGGCGCAGCGAAGTGGCGTACGGCAGGTAGCACATCCCCTGCTCGGTGCGCTCGAACGGCAGATTGGTCTCGCGCCCCTTGAGGAACGAAGAACAAATGGCCGGCGATGCCCCGAACAGATACGGGATCACCCAGCCGAAACGATAATAGTTGCGGATCAGGCGGAAATAGCCCGCCGAGATCTGCTCTTTACCGCTTTCTGCGTCCTGCACGCCGGCCCAGGCCTGCCAAAACTCCAGCGGCAGCGAGAAGTTGTAGTGCACGCCGGAAATGGTCTGCATCAGCGCGCCGTAGCGATTCTTCAACCCTTCGCGGTACAGCGTCTTCATGCGGCCGATGTTCGACGAGCCGAACTGCGCCAGCTCGATATCCTGCTCAGCTTCGATAAAGCACGGCATGCTGAGCGGCCACATGCGCTCATCGCCGATATTGCGCGCCACGTAGCGATGAATATCGCGCAGGAACGTCAGCAGGTGATCGATATTGCCATCAACCGGCGTAATGAACTCTAACAGCGCTTCGGCGAAATCCGTGGTGATCCAGTGGTGCGTCAATGCCGCGCCCAGCTTTTCCGGATGCCCGGTGGTCGCCAAGGTGCCGTTCGGCGTGACCCGCAGCGTTTCACGCTCGATGCCGCGACGAATGCCTTTTAATGCCTGGGGATGGGCTTCCAACCAAGAAAGCGCCTGTGATACGTCCGGGATCAAATTGACCTCCCGCTTCTAAAAACAATAACTCGTAAGCATACTGAATCCGCACCCGAGAGAATATTGAGTTATATTCACTTGGTTACTGCCACCAGGCGATGCCCTGTACCGTTATCATAGCCAAAACGATGTAACGCAGCGCCTTTCCGATACACAGAAACAGCGCGACAGAGCCCCAGGGCATGCGCAGCCAACCTGCCAACACGCACAACAAATCGCCCACCACCGGCACCCAGCTGAGCAACAGCGCAGCCGGGCCGAAGCGTTGCAGCCACCCGAGCGCCGTTGCCAGCCCCCGCTGTGGTTTCAACGCCGGTAACAGGCGCCCGATAATGACATTGGTCAAGCCACCCAGCGTGTTGCCCAGGGTCGCTGCCAGCACCAGCAACTCCGGCGAGACGCGACTCTGGGTCAGCAAGGCGACCAGAACGATTTCTGAATTTCCCGGCAGCAGCGTCGCACTGAGGAAGCTACTGCCAAATAACGATATTACGGCTAGCGTACTACTCACAGCATACGGACGTCTACCACCGCCATACCGGCGCTTTTCGCCGCCTGAATGCCGAAATCAGCGTCTTCAAACACCACGCATTTTTCCGGCCGCACGCCGATCAGTTCGGCGCAGCGCAGGAAGGTGTCCGGCTCCGGTTTGTGGCGCTGCACGTCGTCCGCACCGACGATCGCGTCGAAGCAGTTGAACAGGCCGAGATGACGCAGCAGCATTTCCGCCATGCGGTGCTCGCTGCCGGTGCCGACCGCCATCGGACGGCGGCCATGATAGGACTTCACCACCTCGATCAGCGGCAATGGACGCACGCTGTCCAGCAGCATCGCTTCCACCGCGCGGGTTTTCTCCGCGGCTAGGTGATGAGGATCGAGATCGGCCTGATGGCTGGCGATAATCGCCTGCGCGATGCGCCAGGTCGGCGAACCGCTCAGCGCCACCATGGCCGCTTCATCAAACGTCATGCCATAACGGGACAGCACTTCACGCCACGCTTTACGGTGCGTTGGCTCGGTGTCCAGAATCGTGCCGTCCATGTCGAAAATAAGACCCTGATAGCGGTCGTACATCGTTACTCCATGATCGTTGAGGAAAGAAAACTACTTTAGCGTAAAGCCGTTGGGTTGTCGCTGACTGCGTCATAACGGAATGTGCTGTGCCCTATCGGGCGCAAAGGAGGACAGGGGTGAAGTAGAGAATGGTTAAATGCTGAAAAGCGAAAAACCCGCCGAAGCGGGTTTCTCTTAGATGGTGCATCCGGGAGGATTCGAACCTCCGACCGCTCGGTTCGTAGCCGAGTACTCTATCCAGCTGAGCTACGGA
>OFRN01000083.1_pt1 | contig 41806 bp, 47 predicted proteins | sample 1541701 | NCBI WGS metagenome assembly OFRN01 (sample SAMEA4413046, study PRJEB24355) | metagenome | biome: human; feature: gut; material: faeces | place: United Kingdom | collected 2010 | reverse complement strand
GACATCTGCACCGGGCCGTGCTCGTTTACGCCCTCGCGGCGAACGGCTCTCAAACGGGTGAAGGTTATATCCAGGGGCAGGTTCAGCAGGTCCCCGCACAAAGTCAAAACCGCGGCCCCGGCAACTCAACGGGTGATGGTTAAAAAATTAAACAGGTGAAGGAGAATAATATGCGTTTAGCATCCCGATTTGGACTTACTCATTCCATTCGTCAGGAACGCCCACTGACTAACGATGAATTAGTCAAGGTTGTGCCTTCTGTGTTTTCAGAAGAAAAGCATAATTCACGTAGTGATCGCTATACCTATATTCCAACCATTACACTGCTGGATAAATTACGTGAAGAAGGTTTCCAGCCATTTTTTGCCTGTCAGTCACGAGTAAGGGATGAGGATAAACGGGGGCATACTAAGCATATGGTAAGACTTCGCCGTGAAGGGGCCAATAAAGGAACAGAAGTACCCGAAATCATTCTTCTTAACTCGCATGATGGATCGTCCAGTTATCAAATGATCCCGGGTATGTTCCGTTTTGTATGCACAAATGGCCTTGTGTGCGGTACGTCGTTTGGTGAAATTCGTGTACCTCATAAAGGTGATATTGTTGGAAGGGTTATCGAAGGTGCTTACGAAGTTCTGGGAATTTTCGATAAAATAACTGAAGGCGTTGATGTCATGAAGTCTATTACATTAACCAAGGAAGAACAGCGTCTTTTTGGACAAGCTGCATTAACCTACCGATATGAAGATGAAAATAAATCTCCGGTCAGTATTGAACAGATAATTCATCCGCGCCGTTATGAAGATAAAAAAGATGACATCTGGACTACATATCAAAGGGTCCAGGAAAATCTGATTAAAGGCGGTTTGCCTGGCCGAACTGAAAAAGGGAAAAGAACAACAACCCGGCCAGTAAAAGCAATCGATGGTGATGTTAAACTCAATAAGGCATTGTGGTTAATTGCGGAGAAATTCCGCACTCTTAAAGGCTAATTATAAGCGCCGGGCAGCTGTCCGGCGTTTTGATGGTGGGAATACTTATGTTTGAATTTAAAGCTGTCTGTATCAGTATTTCACATATGGAAGAAGGTGATATCAGAGTTCTTCAGGTGCTTTCATCAACAACCAATTATCTAACTTGCGATAGTTACTTAGAGTGGATACATGATACACCTTATGGTTGTGTTATAAGGATGTATGATTTCAAACGCCATCTTCTGGCGCTAAAAAGAGGTGGGGTGTCAAAATTTTTACGCAAAAATCTCATACTAATGCACCGGGAGGGCGGGTATCTGCTTTTTCATTTTGATAGTGATGCCGATTATTATCCAGGTATAGATGCCGTAGATTTTTAAGAAATTCAAGCCTTCTTATATCAGAAGGCTTTTTAGTTCATGGCGATTTTCTGATCTTTAGAAGAAGTTCGTTTGCTTGCTTTGATAGCCGTGTAGTAGTAATGGATCTTCTTCGCATACTCGTAACGTCTTGCTGCCTGGCGCGGGGTCTTTTTGAAGCCTGCATTGTATGCCCCGACTGCATCCCACGAAACGCCCCACTTTTTAAACGCCTGAGCCAGATAATAGGCTCCGGTGTAGATGTTAAGACAAGCATCGCTAAGAAGATGATCCGGTTTTATTCCATATCGCGACAGTTCGTTGAAATGCTGCGAGTCAATTTGCATCAAGCCTGATCCATAACCCGTAACAGGATTACGCCCAATCGCATCAATTTTAAATCGTGATTCTTGCCATGATATAGCACGCAGGAGATCCGGATCAATTTTGTAATCCCTGCCAGCCATATCAAAACAGTCTGCTGCCATTGATGACAATGGTATTAAAGACAGGATGATACCAAACGCTACTCCCTTCATGAATTCCCCTCCGTGCCAAATCCCGGAATAACCTTAACCCATCCAAGACCGAGACTCAACATATATGCACTCCTCACCACAAAATTACCACACCCCACGCAAAATTAAAATTTTGCAGATTTATTATTTAAACCATAGAGTTATGGTCAACTAAATTACACTATCTTTCATTATGTAATATAAATATGAATCGCAGATGAATCACTAACGATTCACTTATAAATCGTGGGTGAATCAGTAACGAATCAACCCTTATGAAATCTAGCTTTATTGGCAAATTGACTCTAGATTCAATTCGTGGTGTGATTCGCCTTATGAATCGAGTTTCAAGGCGGTGAATCTAGATTCGAATCGCGAATTGAATCGTTGGTGAATCGTCTGAATTGGTTGGCTGTAAATAGTATCAAGATTTCTTTTTATATTAAGGGATGGATATGGCAAAGATACAGGCATATGTTAGCGATGAAGTTGCTGAAAAAATTAATGCCATTGTGGAGAAACGGAAAGCTGAGGGCGCCAGGGAGAAAGATGTTAGTTTTTCCAGTGTGTCTACGATGCTTGTCGAGTTAGGCTTGAGGGTTTATGAAGCGCAAATGGAAAGGAAAGAAAGCGGCTTTAATCAGATGGCTTTCAATAAGGTTTTGCTTGAAACAGTTTTGAAGACACAATTTGCAACCAACAAAATTTTGGGAATTTCTTGTTTGAGTCCACATATCTCAGGTAACCAAAAATTTGAGTGGCGATTTATGATTGATAACATTCTGGAAGACACTAAAGAAGTGGTCGATACATTCTTTCCAGAATCAGAAGATGGTGACGAAGAGTAAACTACACAACATTAAGTTATCTAGATTATTAAACTAAAATATAAAAAATAAAAGCGGAATGATCTGCGTATTTTTAGTGACAGGGAAGTGGGTTACATTTATCATAGTTTGAGAGGCTAAGGTCTCACAAAATTTGAGAATCGCTGATGTGAAGGGTTGGCCCCCTTCACATCAGCTGCCCATAGAATCCTGTTGAGGAGGCTCCTATGTGTTCGATGGATCGTATTGAAAACACCAACTGTAGTCAATTGGATTTCTTTCGTGAAATGCAATTAACTGTCAACCTTTCTAGCCATCCTGCTTGTATAAGGCTCCGTGATGGATCCTTTTCCCATTTCAATCATTCTTTCGCTACAACTTTTCTGCACAATATTAACGTTAACATATGGTTTAACCGTTTGGAAATCTCCTCTTCTTTACGTCTGTCAGCTCTTGACGCAGAAGTTTACTCAGGCGATCGAAAAATGCTCGTTGAGGAAAATTTGCCCATTAATGGGAACCGATGGGATTTTATAATAGAACGGATGTCATTTGATGGAACAGAGTTCACTCTGTGGAAGTTCTGTCATCTTCAACGAGGCGGTTTTTTACTGTCTCCTGTTCGTTCAGGTTTTATAAAAAAACTCAACGAATTTAAAAATGCAGTCGGTTTTTTAACTGATGTTCAGATTGAGACTCTGGCTCTATATTCTTTTGGTGCCTCCCACAATCAGATCTCAGAGGTTTTAAATATAGCAATTGGAACATCGAAAAACAGAGTGAATCGTATTCTTGCTGCTTTACCAATCCGCACGAGAGAAGAGGTATTTTATTTTTTATTCGCCAGTGGAATGGCCTTTTCATTCTGTAAGGTTGTTACAGAATTAATTGGAAGTCGCGTTAATAAATTGTTAAATAAATAGTGACCTTTTGTCTATTGTGTTAAGGGGTTTTATTTGTGAGACTACTCCTATTGAAAAGTAGAGTGGAGGTGCAAGTGAGGCGAATGACTACTCGTCCAGCATTAGGTCCATGCGTAAGTTTTAAACTTGATGAAGATACGCATCTGAAATTGGTAAATGCCAAAGAGAGAAGCGGACGTAGTAAGGCTGGGGAGGTTGTGCTTAGGGTTAAGGATCACCTTTTACGCTATCCAGATTTTTATCCAACTGTAACATATAAGAGTGTGAGTTTTGGTCCTGTTGTTATGGCCCGCTTTGATGAGGATACAAACAAAAAACTGATTGCAGCTAAAAATAAAAGTAACAGAAGCAAGTCGCATGAAGTTTATCTTCGTCTCAAAGCACATCTGTTCGAATTTCCTGATTTTTATAGTTCTGAAGTCGAAGTGATAAGGAGGTCAGTATCTGAAACATAAGTAGTCCCGAAGGTATTACCATTTAAACATTATCTATTTAAAAGGAAATAAATATGAATGCTGTATTAAGTGTTCAGGGCTCTGCTGTCCCTGAAAAAACCAAACCGTCTTTTATGTCCCGCGTTTTCAATAAAAAGAAAGCCCTGAAAGCCGCTAAAGTTGCGCTGCCGGTTGCTGCTGTGGCGGCGTTCTTCCCGGATGCTGCGATGGCCACCACCACGGCAACCGACCTGATGAAGTCCGGGGATGCGACCGTTAAAGGCACGTTTGGTAAGCAATCCAGCGTCGTCAAATGGGTGGTTTTGGCAGAAGTTGTCGCCGGCGGCATCATGTACATGATGACCAAAAACGTGAAGTTCCTGTTTGGCTTCGCGATTATTTCCACCTTTATCACCATCGGTATGTCGGTCGCCGGTTACTGACAGGAAGCACGTGATGACGGGAGACGAATTAAAGCGATACCGTTTCCCGGAAACACTGACTAACCAGTCCCGCTGGTTTGGCTTATATCTCGATGAACTTATCCCGGCCGTGATTTGTCTCGGCTGGGGTTTCTGGACCAGCAAGTTCATTTTTGGTATGGCTGCAGCGGCACTGGTTTTCTGGGGTATCAAGAAACTGAAAAAAGGGCGGGGCAGTTCCTGGCTACGCGACCTGATTTACTGGTATCTGCCAACCTCCCTTCTTAAAGGTTTCTTTCATGATGTTCCGGACTCCTGTTTCCGGCAGTGGATTAAATAAATCAACGGGGAAATAACATATGGAACATGGTGCCAGACAAAATACCACCCGCGTTATCGCTGTGGGATTTATCAGTCTGGGGACACTCCTGACCCTCAGTCTTGCGACCAATATTATCCAGGGCATAAATAATTACCGTCTGCAGACGGAACAGAAAGTGGCGGTGACACCGATGTTATTCCGTGCCCCCTTTGCGGTGTCTCAGAACCAGGCTGACGCTTCTTATATTGAGCAGCTGGGCCTGTCCTTTGTTGCCCTGCGTCTGAATGTCACGCCGGAAACGGTTGATGCCCAGCATCAGCAGCTTCTCCGGTATGTATTACCCGCTGCGCAGAACAGCCTAAAGGTCCAGCTGGCTGAAGATGCGAAACGCATTAAAGACAATAACGTTAATGCCACCTTTTATATGACCTCGATCCGTGCGTGGCCGGCAGAGAACCGCGTGGATATCCGGGGTGAGCTGAAAACGTGGATTGGGGATTCCAAACCCTACAGTGAAATTAAAAGTTATGTCATTCAGTTCAGTCGTGTCGATGGTGTCAGCTGGCTGGCGCGTTTTGGAGAAATAAATAATGAAAAAAATTAACCCGTTATTTATTTCAGGTTGTCTGCTGTTGGTCGCCCCTGCGATGTCAGCGACCCTTAGCGGTACGCTGGCGCCGACAGTGGTTCCCCTGACCAATGGCGGTCAGGCAAATATTGCCGTGAGTAACACCGACCCGAATCTGTTCACAGTACCTGGCGATCGCATCACGGCGATAAACAGCCTGGACGGTGGCCTGACAAACCAGGAGCAGACCGACAGCGGCGGTGCCATTCTGGCGACCGTCAGTAAAAAACCATTCACCTTCATTGTGGAAACCGAACGCGGGCTGAACTTCTCCATTCGTGCCGTGCCCCGTGCGGGCTCAGGCCGGACAATTCAGCTGGTCAGCGAGCTGGCGGGGACACCCGGTCCGGCAAAAGCCTGGGAAGAGTCGAACCCCTATGAATCGTTACTGGTTTCGCTGAATCGCGCCGTGCGCCAGGGCAGCGTACCCGATGAGTATCAGTCTGTCCCCGTCACCTCTGAAGTGCTGCAGGCGCCGGCTGGTCTGCGCGCCACTGCCGACAGGGTCTGGGTCGGCCACCACCTGAAAGTCGTCCGTTACAGTCTGGATAACGTCTCCCTGTCGCCCCGTATGGTGCGTGAAAGCGATTTCTGGCAGCCCGGAACACGTGCCGTCATGTTCAGTACCCCGGCGGGCCTGCTGACTGCCGGTGGTCGCATGCAGATCTGGGTCACGACGTCAGATGAAGGAGTGAAGCGCTGATGGCCAACTTCAACACGCTGATCAAACGTAAGCAATATATCTGGCTGGGACTCATTCTGGCGGGCGGCGCGGCAGCAGTCGGAGGCGGGCTGTATCTGTCAGATCTGAACATGAGCTCTGATGAGGAAGCCCCGGCTCAGGGCGAACCCGCACCGGATATGACCGGGGTGGTCGACAGCAGCTTCAACAGTAAGGTGGAGCAGCACGCGACAACAGAAATGCAGGCGACTGCCGCTGATCTCAACAAGCGTTTTGACTCCCTGCAGGGGGAAGTGGACCTACTGAGTAAGGCGCGAACCGCTGACCAGATACGTATCGACAAACTCAGCAGTGATAATGAAGCCATGCAGAATCAGCTGAAGGCGCTGGGCGTGAAACCGGCTGTCTCTGGTGGCGAGCCTGCGCCGACTCCTCCGTCACCGCCACCCGGTCCGGAAGGTGAGCCGCAACCAGCCAGTTATCCGCCGCAGACCGGCGCCGCGGTACCGCCTCCGACGGCATTCTATCCGGGGAATGGTATGACACCGCCGCCGCAGGTCAGCTACCAGTCTGTGCCGGTACCAAACCAGATACAGCGTAAAACGTTCAGTTACGACAAAGGAAAGAAAGCGAAGTCATTGCCGTACATTCCGTCGGGGAGCTTTGCAAAAAGCATGCTTATCGAGGGGGCAGATGCCAACGCGTCTGTTACCGGGAATGAATCCACTGTACCGATGCAGCTGCGTATCACCGGTCGCGTGGAAATGCCAAACAGCAAAACCTACGACCTGACAGGGTGTTTTGTGGGGCTTGAAGCCTGGGGCGATGTATCGAGTGAGCGCGCCATTGTCCGTACCCGCAATATCAGCTGTATCAAAGGTGATAAAACCATCGATCAGCCCATTAACGGCCACGTGTCCTTTATGGGGAAAAACGGGGTTAAGGGAGAGGTGGTGATGCGTAACGGAAAAATCCTCGGCTGGGCATGGGGGGCCGGTTTTGTTGACGGGATTGGTCAGGGAATAGAGCGTGCTTCTCAGCCGGCTGTCGGGCTGGGGGCCACGGCGACGCTCGGTGCCGGTGATGTACTCAAAATGGGGTTTGGAGGCGGTGCGTCAAAAGGAAGTTCAACACTGAGCGAGTACTACATTAAACGTTCAGAGCAGTATCACCCTGTTATCCCGATTGGTGCCGGCAATGAAGTGACGGTCGTGTTCCAGGATGGATTCCAGCTGAAAACAATTGAAGAGCTGGAAGCGGAAAAGAACGGGCAACAGCAGGCTCAGAATCAGGAGGCGGAGCCGGCACCGCAGGCTGATGCACATCAGCAGTCAGGTGGTGGTATGAACGGATTCAATACTGACGAGATGCTGAAGAAGCTGGGCAAACTTGACCCGCGTGAGTTCTCGCCGGGCGCAACATCTCAGGGGGAAAACAATGGTTAAGTCTCTCATCACTCTCGTTCTGTCAGCGCTGCGCTGGACACAGTGGCTGTTTCAGTATGCGGTGGTATATCCGCTGGCGTTCATGGCGATGCTGGTTGTTCTGGTGTTCTGGAAGGGGCCGTATACGCCCGGCCAGACACTGGTGAATACCATTGAGTCTGTGCAGCAGGAGGGTTATGTCATTCAGGACTGCACGGGGCCGAAAGAACTCAATGGTGATGCGGTGAACGCACCACTGCCTCCGGTTTTACAGGAAGACTGCACCACGGCCAGTACGGATGCGGCAGGGTATGCAGCGCATATCGACCAGGGCTACACCAAAAACATCCTCTGTCTCTGGCTGCTGATGGCGTTTGTGTTTACGGGGGCCGCGGTGGTTTTCGGCCGTACCCCTGCCAGCAGAACCGGTATCACGTGGGTGAGGGATGCCAGGGGGAATGCCTTCCCCGGCCGCAGACCAGGCAAAGGCGCGATATCCCCGTTACTGGCCGAATATCAGAAACGAGGTGCGACCATCGTGGTTTATGACCCTTCCGCAAAATTTAACGAGGAAAATAAAAATGAAATCAAAGAGAAATAATCCGTTACCCGACGAAACTGGCCATACCATTGCGGTCGGAAAAGCTGGAGCCGGAAAATCGGTATCCGGTGCATTTATATCAGACATGATTTTTGCCTGCTCTGATGTCACTCAGCTTAAGCGGGGTGACGGTGAAATGACTCCGGATGAACAAGATAAGTGTATCCGGACGATTATGGCAAACACCAAATTCAGGATGAACCTGAATAAATAACGCGTCGAGGACGTCATGCTATGAAAAAACTGTTTATTCCGGTCATCGCCGGAGGGCTTCTGTTGTGCCCCTTGGCTTCAATAGCGCAACAGGATAAAGATTACATCACGGTCATCAGAAGTATTTCTCCTGAAATGGGGGGGTTGCTGGCTGATATAAATAATACGAAGCAGGAGGCCTGTGGAAAGGGATTTTCTGACCCTGAACTCAGACACATTGTTATAGCCGATAATACCTATTATGAACTGCTGAGCGAGTTAACGAAGGATATCCACGCACGTGAAACAGCAGAATACCAGCGTAGAGTAAAAAACACATGGAATAAGTGTAATGAAAATAATATGCAGGAGGCTGACAGAAAATGATTAAGCCACTTATATTCATAGCGATGGGCAGTGCTTTGCTCTTAACCGGGTGTGCGGGCACAGAGACCGAATTTCAATGTAATGCCACGACGTCGGATACCTGTATGACGATGGAGCAGGCAAATGAAAAAGCGAAGCTGAAAGAGGAACGCAGTGATGCAAAGCCGGCTGCGGCCGGGTTGCCACAACTGGCTGAGGGTAATTTCAGAACAACGTCAGTTAATTCGTACCCGTTGCCGCCTCAACCCAATCTGAACCGGGCCAGAGTGGCAGCGGAGAAAGATCGAGCACGTGCAGTGTACCTAAATAATCCAACGGCAAAGAATGAGGCAACATATTTCGAAACCGAGAAAAGGCTCCAGTCTTTGCCGGTAGTGAAAATGTCATTACCAGTAGTGGCGTCAACGTTTACGTCACCGTCAACACTGCCAGGTAATTATCCCCGTCCATTAAGAAAAGGGGAGGAGACAACGTCATTGTGGATAGCGCCGTATGTGGACTCAGATGATGTATATCACCAGCCAGCAACGGTTCTTTTTGTCGTGACACCATCGGCGTGGGGACAGCCTCGCCTTAATTGATTTACAGCGCCATTACTGGCGCTGCAGTAGTGTTCCATTTCTGAATTAAAACGAGTGCCCTCTGCGTTGAAAGGGATGGGCGGTAGCGTGTGAACTTAAAACTGATTACGAAAAATGAAAGGATTTCGAAAATGACTGAGTCAATTAAATATCTCTGGATGCTTTTTTGCGAAGAGCCCTCATATATTTTTTTGTTTGTTTTGATTGTTGGTTCTGCCGTAATCGTGTCTGCTTTTTTTCAGAGAGTAATCACATCCTGGTGGGGTAAAACCCTCAGTGTGATACTGTGTATGGTGAGTATGATTACTACAGCAACAGGAGTTCTTGATCCTGAGTCAACATATAAACAAATTATAAACAGGAAAGAAAATATCATCTATACGCTGAAAAACTGCAGAGTCTCCTCATTTGAAGCGCAGCAGGCAGGGTTTCTGGCTAAAGCAAAAGATGCCTGGTCTTGCCCGGATGGCGTAACACGGTATATGGATGTGAGATACAGGGATAAGGCAGAGATTAATAAACTTAGTACGGAGGGTAAGTAACGTTATGGATGAATTATTCAAATGGCTGCTTGCTCTGGCTTCTTTATTTTCAGTATATCTCTTACTCTTTTCTTTCAGTAATGACCCTGTACCAGAAGCGCTCGAGCACCACTGGACTCATGACTGCCGGTTGCTTGAGACTAATATTGATAAAGGGTTTTTCTCTCCTGCGCAAAATCGACTTCAGTGCGGTGATGTTATTGAAAATGTCAGCAAGGCTGATTATGACAGAGCGATAAGTGGCGATAAGCAAACAACTATCGCAGAGGCAATGAAAGAAATATTCATTCGTTAATATATAAACAGAGGCAATAAAGTATGCATGCCTTTATTTTTCTGGTGCTGATGACGCCGAGTAGTGGTGGTGGAATTTGGGATATTACTCCCATGCCTAATACAGATGTCTGCATAAAAATGCTACGGGTACTCGAAGCACGTGGAGGCAGAGGTTACGGAAGTAACACAGGAGAGTGCATTGAAATTAAAACCCGCGAACCTTTGAACAGCGTGATGGAAACATTGAATGGAGGAGGGAAATGAGAAGCTGGTATCTTGAGGGGAATAATATCGACTGGCTTATTGGTGTATTCCTGCTTTTTTTTGTTATCGGTGTTGTCGGTGCGCTGGCCATGTTTGTCATCCCTGAAAAAGTTAATCTTAGGGTATGCAGAGCTAATCTGTTTGTCTTTAGTGCGCTTATGGCAGTGGTTGCGATTGCCATGCTTATCGCCTTTACCTGTGGCTCATTCTCGATGGATGAACTTGAAGCAGGAAGGCACTGGAAAGACGACTGCAGGACACTTGAAGTAAACATACCGACAGGCGCTTTTACCAGCCCTGTTAATAAACTGGACTGTGATGGCATCATCATTAATGTGCCGGGGGGACAGTATGATGAATATATCCGTCAGTGGGAATTATACCAGGCGAATAAAAAATGAAAATAAACGGCGCGAGCATGGTTAAAAACATTGTTAAATGGGCATTTCCACTCTTTTTGCTGGGTGGCCTGCTGTATCTTGTTTACGATGATTACAGAGGTAACGATACAGCGACTGAAGAACAGTTATTAATAATTTCTCATGAAGTGCCCTGTGCCGGTGAGGCTTTTCGAACGGCACTCCGTAATAATCCGGGACCATTAACCCTTCGCGATGCGAAGATGATTGCCGCTAAATGTAACGAAAAATATAAACAACTTAACGCACTGAACGCTATGAGCAAATAATCAGGGGATAGATATGATTCTGTTTTTTAGAAAGTATGGATTTTTGTTTATCCCTCCAGTCTACTGGCTCATCTATCTGGGAGCCAGGCTGACTTACAATGGACTGGCAGGAGAGTTTTCTCCTGATTTCCTTCAGGGTATTCAACATGAAGGCGTCTATATTATCTGTAGTTTGTGTGTCTTTTATTTTTTCTGCCTGGAGGTGGGAATTAGTGATGGGGAGTTCTCAGCGAACCTTCTGTTCCTGATTGTTTTCTTTCATGTGGTTTTATTATTCATCACTCTGCTAATTTGTTTGTGGAAAGGGGCGGTGTTGTTGGATGCGATCTTTATGGGTCAGATTATTGCCTCCATGTGTTTATTGTTTTTCATTCCTGTGCTTTCCATTATAAGAAGGAATTTCTAGTGCGGCTGTGAATATTCTTCTTGCCATTTATTACCCTTGTTATTTTGAAATGCTCTTAAAGGAACGCCCGCATGAGTAATAACATCATCGATACCGTCACCCAGGCTGTGAATTCACTGGTATCAGCACTGAAACTGCCCGACGAATCCGCGAAAGCCAATGACACGCTGGGCAGCATGAATTTCCCCCAGTTCAGCCGTATTCTGCCCTATAAGGATTATGATTCCGCGACCGGTCTGTTTATTAATAACAAAACCGTCGGTTTTATGTTTGAGGCGCGTCCTTTACCCGGTGCGGATAAAAGTATCGTCGCCACACTGGAGCATTTACTGCGCAGCAAACTGCCCCGGGGCGTCCCGGTCAGTTTTCATCTGGTCTCCAGCAAACTGGTCGGCAATGACATCGACTACGGTCTGCGTGAATTCCGCTGGAGCGGTAAACAGGCTAAAAAGTTTAACGCCATCACCCGCGCCTACTATCTCCGGGCGGCGGAAACACAATTTCCCCTGCCGGACAATCTGGATTTGCCCCTGACGCTGCGTAACTACCGCGTGTACATCTCCTGCTGCGTGCCCCGGAAGAAGAACTCCACCACGCAAATTGTGGAGCTGGAGAATCAGATTAAAGTGTTACGGGCATCGCTCGGCGGGGCTTACATCCCGACGCGTATCCTCGATGCGGCCGGGATGGTCGAACTGATGCGGGAGCTGATTAACCCGGATCCGCATGAGATGTACCGGGTGCCGTACAAGTTGGACCCGTATCAGGACCTGAACTATCAGTGCGTGGATGACAGCTTTGACATGCAGGTCACGGCCGGTCATCTGAAAATTGGCCGCCTGGGGCGGGACGGGAAAGAGTGCGTGACCCGGGTGACGAATTACCACCTTGAGTGTGATCCGGAAATCGCCTTTCTCTGGACCGCTGCGGACAACTACGCCAACCTGCTGAACCCGGAGCTCTCCATCTCCTGCCCCTTTGTCATCACGCTGACGCTGATGGTGGAGGACCAGGTAAAGACCCAGAACGAAGCCAACCTGAAATTCATGGACGTGGAGAAGAAAAGCAAAACCTCCTACGCGAAGTACTTTCCGAACGTGATAAAGGAAATGCAGGAGTGGGGCGATATCCGCCAGCGACTGGCGACCAACCAGACCTCTCTGGTGTCCTACTTCTTTAACATCACCACGTATACCGCCGATAACGCAGAGGCCTCTCTCGCTACCGAGCAGCAGGTGCTCAACAGTTACCGTAAGGGTGGCTTCCAGCTTATCCCGGCCCGCTACCATCACCTGCGTAATTTTCTGGCCATGATGCCGTTCAAATGCGGCGAAGGCCTGTTCAAAGAGCTGCAGGCAGCAGGCGTGGTGAAGCGGGCGGAGACGTTCCAGGTGGCTAACCTACTGCCGATCGTCGCTGACAGTCCGCTGGCGCCGGCGGGACTCCTGGCCCCCACCTACCGTAACCAGCTGGCGTTCATCGACCTGTTCTACGAGGGAATGAACAATACCAATTTCAACATGGCGGTCTGCGGCACCTCCGGGGCGGGCAAAACCGGTCTGATTCAGCCCCTCATTCGCAGCGTGCTCGACTCCGGCGGGTTTGCCTGGGTGTTCGACATGGGCGACGGCTACAAGTCCCTGTGTGAAAACATGGGCGGCGTGTATCTCGACGGCGACTCGCTGAAGTTTAATCCGTTCGCCAATATTCTCGACGACGCTAACTTTGACCTGTCCGCCGAGCGTATCCGCGACCAGATGTCGGTGATGGCCAGTCCGAACGGCAACCTGGATGAAGTCCATGAAGGTCTGCTTCTGCAGGCGGTCCGGGCGGCCTGGCTGAGTAAGCGCAACAAGGCGCGTATTGATGATGTGGTGGCCTTCCTCCAGAGCGAGAAAGACAGTGAGGAATACGCCGACTCCCCGGGAGTGCGCAGCCGTCTTGATGACATGATCATCCTGCTCGACCAGTACACCGTGAACGGGCTGTACGGGGAATACTTCAACTCCGATGAGCCGTCCCTGCACGACGATGCCCGAATGGTGGTCCTTGAGCTGGGCGGGCTGGAGTCGCGCCAGTCCCTGCTGGTCGCGGTGATGTTCTCGCTCATCATCTATATCGAGAACCGGATGTACCAGTCTCCCCGCAGTCTGAAAAAACTCAATGTTATTGATGAAGGCTGGCGACTGCTGGACTTTAAAAACGAGAAGGTCGGGACCTTTATTGAGAAAGGCTACCGTACCGCGCGTCGACACACCGGCGCATACATCACCATCACGCAAAATATCGTGGACTTCGACTCCCCGACCGCATCGAGCGCTGCACGCGCTGCCTGGGGGAACTCGTCGTACAAGGCCATTCTGAAGCAGTCAGCGAAGGAGTTTGCCAAGTATAACCAGCTGTACCCCGACCAGTTCAGCAAGCTGGAGAAAGACATGATTAACGGTTTCGGCTCGGCCAAAGAGCAGTGGTTCTCCTCCTTTATGCTGCAGGTGGAAGCGAACTGCTCCTGGCACCGCCTGTTCGTCGACCCGCTCAGCCGGGCGATGTACTCCTCAAAAGGCCCGGATTTTGAGTACATGAAAGCGCGCCGGCAGGAAGGGGTGGATATCCACGATGCGGTGTACGGCCTTGCGTGCCGCAACTTTAAAGAAGAAATGGCTGAGCTTGAATCCCGAATACCGGTGAATGACATGGAGGATAAACAGTGATGAAAAACAACACCGAACAGCCGGTCAGTACGACCTCTCATACCTTTCGCCGGATACCCGTCATCGTTGCTCTCGTGCTTTTCGCCCTGGCAACCAGCGCGTTTCTCTCGCGCGTGGTTCTGGAGTACTCCACGCCGCGGGTGGTGGCTTTTGATATGAAGAAGACGCTCGACAGCTTTATGGACAGTGTCAGTCAGAAGCAGCTGACTGAGGCGCAGTCAAAAGCGCTCTCTGACCGGTTTAACGACGCGCTGGAGAAGAGTCTGGTGGAGTATCAGCAGCAGCATCATGTGGTCATTCTGGTTTCACCTGCCGTGGTTCAGGGCGCGCCCGATGTGACCCGCAACATCCAGCACGACATTGCCCGCCGGATGAAAGGAGAACAGTAATGACACGACTGAAAGACTGTCTGCTCGCCGCCTGTCTGTTATCGCCGCTGACACAGGCGGCTGATCTCGGTACCTGGGGGGATTTATGGCCCGTCCGTGAGCAGGACATGCTGCAGCTCATCACGCAGCGTCTGCAGTCGCTGCAATCTTCTGGCCAGTGGGACCAGACGATGGATGCGTTTAAGCAGCGGGTTATCGAGAACAGTCAGCGTCCGGCGCCGGTGGAAGGCATTAAGCGTGCGGAGAAATACGAGCAGCGCTGGTTTGATCCCAGCATCCGCCTGACCGAAGACCTGAAGGACAATGAGGGGCGGGTGTTTGCCCGCAAGGGCGATGTGGTGAACCCGCTTAAAACCGTACCGTTTGTCCAGACCCTGTACTTCATCAATGGTGACGATGCTGACCAGCTGGCCTGGATGAAGCGTCAGGTGCCGGAAACCCTGATGAGCAAAATTATCCTGGTGCGCGGCAGTATCCCGGACACCTCCGCAGCGCTGGACAGCCGGATCTATTTCGACCAGAACGGCGTACTGAGCAAGCGATTTGGCCTGACGGCGGTCCCGGCGCGGATCACGCCGGCACCCTCCGGTGAACGGCTGAATATTGAGACCTTCCCTGTAAAATAAGGATGTTTCTGTGAAAACCCTGACGCTTTTCCTGAGTGCCCTGATGTTGTGGGGGTACAGCCTCAGTGCGGCTGCTGACCCCTCCTGTGAGGGCCGGTTTGTTAACCCGATCACCGATGTGTGCTGGCGCTGCATCTTCCCTCTGTCGCTCGGCAGCGTGCAGGTTGGTAAAGGCGACCTGCCTGATACCAGCAATCCGGGTAGTCCCCTGCAGCTGTGTCCGGCGCCGCCACCGATTTTTGTTCGCCCCGGCCTGGCCATCGGGTACTGGGAGCCGATGGCCATGACGGACGTCAGCCGTTCGCCTGGCTGTATGGTCAATCTGGGGGGCTTCAGTATCAATCTCGGCAAGACCGGCATGGGGACCGCGAGAAAGGACGACAAGCAGGTAAACGGCGCCTTCTATCACGTTCACTGGTACAAGTACCCGCTGACGTACTGGCTGAACATCATCACTTCGGCAGGCTGTCTGGAAGGCGGAGACATGGATATTGCCTATCTGTCCGAGATTGACCCGACCTGGGTGGACAGCAGCCTCACCACCATCCTGAATCCGGAAGCCATCCTGTTTGCCAACCCCATCGCGCAGGGCGCCTGCGCAGCGGATGCGCTGGCCAGTGCATTCCATATGCCACTGGATGTGCTCTTCTGGTGTGGTGGAAGTCACGGCTCACTTTACCCGTTTAACGGCCAGGTCAGTAATGAGTCCAGCCCGCTGCAGTCGTCGGTACTGGTCAGTGAGCGTATGGCCTTCAAGCTCCACCGGCAGGGACAAATTATGGAGAGTATCGGGAAGGACAAGGCAGTCTGTTACGAATATCCCTCACCGATCATCCCGAAAGAACGCTGGCGCTATCAGATGGTGAACATGTATCCGGACAGTGGTCAGTGCCATCCGCTTGGACGCAGCGTGATGCGCTGGGAGGCCGGCAAAAATCCGCCCAACACCCGCAAGAACTATGGCTACCTGATGTGGCGTAAACGCAATTGTGTCTTTCTCTGACAGGAGTCTCTCATGAAATTAATGAATCTGTTTATGGTCATGCTTTTGCTGAACGGACGAGCAGTGTTGGCTGAAACTTCCTCTGTTACAGACAGAGAATGGCTGAAGCAGCAGGAGAACTTCAGCGAACAGCTGCGCCAGCATCCGGATAAACAGCTGCAGCAGGAGCTTGAGGCGCAAATCAGCCGTAATCCTCTGCCCAAATCTGACCGCCAGTTTATCGATAATCTGGTCAGCCAGCAGAAAGCGGCGAATCAGGAAAAGCCGGCAGAAGGAGCGCTGTACTTTGTCTCCTTCTCGATACCTGAAGAGGGGCTGAAGCGGATGTTGCACGAAACCCGGCAGTACGGCATTCCGGCGACACTGCGTGGGCTCGTCAATAACGACATGAGGACTACCACTGACGCGGTGCTGCAGCTGGTGAAGGATGGCGTGACCGACGGGGTGCAGATCGACCCGACACTGTACACGCAGTACGGCATCCGGAGTGTACCGTCTCTGGTGGTACGGTGTCAGGCCGGGTATGACGTGGTACGCGGTAACATTCACGTCAAACAGGCGCTGGAGAAAGTCGCACAAACCGGTGACTGCGCACAGGTGGCCCGGCAGATGCTTGATGCGCCCTCGAATGCCGCCGGGAGCCAGCCATGAAAAATAAACCGTACTTCATGGCGTTACCGGAAATGGTGAGGGATGAGGGAGGGTGGAAATGAAGACGGTTATTTCCGTACTGACTGCGCATTTTTTTGTCCTGAGCGCCTTTATCTGGCTGGCATCCCCCGCCTGTGCTGACAGTGGAAGCGACTATAAAGCCGGTTCGGATTTTGCGAAACAGGTGCAGGGCAATGGTCTGAACTCACTGAAAAATTTCAGTGGTGAGCAAAACCTGCCGGGGTATACCGACAGCCCTGATCAGACCAAATACTACGGCGGCGTCACTGCCAGCGGAGACAGCTCTCTGAAAAGCGATTCAGCCCTGGAGTTCAGCCAGGGAGATACCGGAAAAGCGATTACTGAGTCGTTCACGAACCGGCCACCGGATCAGATATCTCAGGATGCGCCGTTTATTCAGGCCGCAAAGGATACAGAATCCCGCGCCGACAGCATTGTCGGCGATACCGGACAGTCCTGTACCGCCCAGGTTGTTAACCGCAGCGAATTCACAAATCATACCTGCGAACGTGATCTGCAGGTGGAAAATTTTTGTACACGGGAAGCGACCCTGAAGGATAACGCCACCACGCAGAAAGTTAACCGAACCTATCAGCAGGTGGTGACGCTGAATTATGCCCGGAGTACCCGGCAATGGAGTGGCAACCTGACGATCCCGACCAATGGTCGTCTGCTGAATGCCTCGGTGGATGGTGAGCCTCTGGTGATCCCCTGGATTGAAGAATGCGATTCCGAAGGGAAGGTGCGGGATAGCTGCAAAAGTGCAGTCAGTGAAAGCCTGACCCTCTTTGAACGAACGTTCCCCATTGATGTGATCAGCTGGCCACGTTCAGAATCGATGTGTTCAGGCGGTCAGAACACGCATTGTACGAAATATACCTATGACGGGAAGGGGAAGATTCATCAGTCGTTTGGTGTGGACAAAGCGGTTAATGCAGGCCAGAACTTTTCAGTAAGCAAAACATCACGGACCGTATCATCGGGTAGCCAGAAACCCGTACAGGTCACGGTCACCCTGGTGATGGAAGAAACCGAAACCGTCTACGCACCTGAAGTCGTCTGGGTTGAAAGCTGTCCGTTCAGTAAGGATGAAGGGAAAAAAACGGGCGAGGAATGTATCAGTCCGGGAGGAACGCGAACCATCACCCTCGGAGGCAGGGATTACTCGTTCACGGAAGCCTGCTGGAAATATAAGGATACCTGGCTCACGCAGCCGGCGGACAACGGCTCCTGTGAAAGCCTGATGAAAAATACGGCCTGTACCCTGTCATCCCGCCAGTGCGCCTTCTCCAGTGAGGAAGGCACGTGCCTGCATGAATATGCAACGTATTCCTGCGAAACCAGGACGAGTGGCAAGCAAATGATATGCGGCGGTGATGTCTTCTGCCTCGATGGTGAATGTGACAAAGCCACGTCCGGGAAGAGCAACGACTTTGGGCAGGCGGTGTCTGAGCTGGCGGCACTGGCAGCCGCGGGGAAGGACGTCGCGGCACTGAACGGGGTGGATGTCCGGGCCTTCACCGGAAAAGCGAAGTTCTGTAAGAAGTTTGCTGCCGGCTTCAGTAACTGCTGCAAAGATGGCGGCTGGGGCCAGGATGTGGGGCTGGCACGCTGCAGCAGCGAGGAAAAGGCGCTGGCCAAAGCGAAAAAAGACAAGCTGACGGTCAGTATCGGGGAATTCTGCTCTAAAAAGGTTCTGGGTATTTGCCTGGAGAAAAAAAGGAGCTATTGCCAGTTCGACTCAAAACTGGCGCAGATCGTTCAGCAGCAGGGAAGAAACGGTCAGCTGCATATCGGTTTTGGCGGCGCCAGCAGTCCTGACTGCCGGGGCATTACCGTCGCGGAACTCCAGGGGATTGATTTTAACGAGCTGGATTTCACAAACTTCATGGAGGATTTAATAAATAACCAGAAAATCCCGGATAACAGCGAACTGACCGAAAAAACAAAAGCGCGTATTAAAGAACTTCTCACGCAGTCTTCAGCAAAGTAACTCTCCATTAATAACATATCAAAGGTGACTAAATGTCTGCGTCCTTGATGGTCGTTGTTTTGCTTGTGCTCTTTCTTTTCATTCCGGCCTGTATCGCCCTGTTCATGTCAGGCCGCAGTCTGCTCCTGATATTCCTGGGTGCCGTGGCGTGCCAGGCGGCTGTTGCCGTTGCGTTTGCAGGACTGTCTGCCCGGGGCTGGTCTGAGTCGATGGGGATGGGGGCGGCATCACTCATTTTCTACGTTATCGGGCTGCACAAGGCTGACGGTGTAAAACAGAATACTCATAACGGGAGAGAAAAGAATGAAAGTTAATTTTCACAAACATCCTGCCGTCGATTTTTCTCTGAGACTGACGCTGACGGTAATTATCATTTCTCCGGTGCTGTACTTTTCATGGGATGCCGTCAAAGGAACATCAGGCAGCGATTATATCCTGAGCGTTATCTTTATTCTCTGCATGGGCGGTGTCGGGCTTATGAATTATCTGTTTTTTTCGGCGCTGACCAGACTTTTACAGAAGGGAAAATAAAGGAGCAGGGATGGAAGAGAGAAAATCGTATGGAATGGTGGTGCTGTTTGTCAGCGTGTTTGTTGTTTTTCTGGTGAGCATTATGTCGTACAGCCTGTGGCGGGACAGGCAGGTTAACGCATTTATGACCACTAACCGGGCCTGGGGGATCCAGTGCGACACTGTTTCTCAGGCCGCGTGGGTGGTCAGGGACGGGGAGCGGGTGGACCTTCAGATAAATCATCTGCCTCTGTACTGCAGCGGTTACCGCTTTGAAGCCCGTGATGATGCAGGAAAGATACAGCGCCAGCTCGATAAATACAGTGTCTATCAGCATCTGTCACGCCAGTCGCAATAATTCATAAAAGGGTATTTGCCATGCGAACAATACATGCCGCCATGCTGGCGGGGTGCCTTTGCTGCGCCCTGATGCCGGCTTTCGCCAAAGACGCTGGCTGGCAGTGGTACAACGAGAAACTGAAGCCCCGTGATGAGGACAGGCAAGCCGCACCAGCGGCACCTCCGCCGCAAATGGATATTCTGGAGAAACAGGCAGTCCTGCAACATGCAACGAAAAAAGCATTAGCGGAAGCCATCCTGTATCCCTCGGTGCCGGCTTTTGTGAAGTTCTTCCGTCTTCAGAACTACTGGACTCAGCAGGCTGGCCTGTTCTCCATGAGCGCGAAGAAAGCCATGCTGGAAAACCCGGAGCTCGATTACAACCTGCAGTACAGCCACTACAACGGCACGGTAAAAAACCAGCTCGCCGCTGATTATGCCGAACAGCGTCAGGCTATCTCCACTCTCGCACAGCACTATGGCGTGATGTTCTTCTACCGGGGGCGGGAAGCGATCGATGGCCAGCTGGTCCAGGTGATTAAAAATTTTCGCGAAACCTATGGCCTGAGCGTGATACCGGTGTCGGTTGACGGCGTTATTAACCCCATGCTGCCCGACAGCCGGACGGACCAGGGGCAGGCAGAGCAGCTTGGCGTGAAGTTCTTCCCCGCGATGATGCTGGTTAACCCGAAAAGTGGCCAGGTGAAGCCTCTCAGTTACGGCTTTATCAGTCAGGACGACCTGGCGAAACAGTTCCTCTATGTCTCCAGCGACTTTAAACCGAATTTCTAAGGAGTGTGTCATGCGAAATATTCGTTTTCCGGATTTAGATATCACCGGGATGTGGGTGCTGGCCGTGGGCGTGTTTTTCCACCTGATAGCCCGGCTTGTCAGAAAGCAGCCTGAGCTGGCCGTCCAGGCCGGGGAAATCTTCGGGCTGGGAATGGTGGTGTTCGGGGGATACCGCATTCTTAACGCCCTGATTGCTGAAGCCGAAAAAGAGGAGAAAGCCTGTGAAAAGCAGCCTGAAGAACATCGCTAAGACGCCGCTGGCGGCACTGTCTCTTTCCCTTGCACTGGCCGGACTGGCACATGCGGGAACGCTCGATGAGGTGAAGTCGCTCTGGGATCCGCGGGGTATTTCCGGTACTGAAACGGCCTCCCCGCAGAGCGACACTCCCCAGGCGGTGAGCGGGGCATCTCAGCCACGCTGGTTACGACTCAGCAACGGAAAGCAGGTGGACCTGCGCGACTGGAAAGTGGTGCTGTTCATGCAGGGACACTGTCCCTACTGTCATAAGTTTGACCCGGTGCTGAAGCAGCTGGCCGGACAGTATGGCTTCTCCGTGTTCTCTTACACCATTGACGGACAGGGTGATGACGCGTTTCCGGAAGCGCTGCCGGCGCCTCCTGACGTGATGCAGACCTTTTTCCCTAATATCCCGGTGGCGACCCCGACCACGTTTCTGGTGAACGTAAACACGCTGGCAGCGTACCCGATCCTGCAGGGCGCCACGGATGCGCAGGGCTTTATGGCCAGAGTGGATACGGTATTTCAGATGATGGAGAACCCGAATAATGGATAATCTCAACAAAATATATTCTTCGATACCCGTACTGGAAAGAAATAAACGCCTGAAGTTATCCCGGCAAAAGAGATTCGATGTTTATTATTGTCTCTCTTTTATGTTTGGTTTTGCCGGATTATTTCTGTGGTGGGGAAGCCATGCTTTTTTCAATGTGTTCACTGACCTGTTAACCCCGCCGGAAAAACTGGAGTCGGCAAATAACATCATCAATCAGTGGAATGTCCTGATGTATTTCGTTCCCTTTATTCTTTTCTCGCTTTCCATTGGTTGTCTGGCAACGGCTTTACTGGGGGTACTCATTGCCGAACTAGCTTTTTGGTTTGAATATGCCTTTGAAAAAAGCTTCCAGCGATATTTAAACCGCAACCTTCGACGGAAAAATAAAATGAAAGAAGGAGAGCCTGATGTTCATCCGTAAACCATTATCGGTGCTTTGTGGGATGTTGCTAGGGGTGTCATTGACGGCGGCTGCAGATGTTAACGGCGACATGAATAACTTCTTCAATAAGCTGGGCTTTGCGTCCAATACCAGCCAGCCGCAGGTCTGGCAGGGACAGGCTGCGGGTTACGCCTCCGGCGGTTCGCTGTATGCCAGAACGCAGGTGAAAACGATCCAGCTGGTCAGCATGACGCTCCCTGATATTAATGCCGGCTGCGGAGGGATTGATGCGTACCTGGGGTCGTTCTCCTTTATCAACAGCGAGCAGCTGCAGCGCTTTGGCAAACAAATTATGTCCAACGCCGCGGGGTACTTTTTTGATCTCGCTTTGCAAACCACGGTACCGGAGATTAAAACCGCAAAGGACTTCCTTCAAAAGATGGCCACTGATATGAACAGCATGAACCTCAGTTCCTGCCAGGCTGCTCAGGGAATTGTGGGTGGCCTGTTTCCTCGTACCCAGGTCGCTCAACAAAAGGTCTGCCAGGACATTGCCGGTGAAAGCAATATCTTTTCGGACTGGGCCGCATCACGCCAGGGCTGTACGGTGGGCGGCAAGATGGACAGCGTCCAGGATAAAGCCAGCGATAAGGACAAAGAACGTGTGATGAAAAACATCAACATCATGTGGAATGCCTTATCGAAGAACCGGCTCTTCGACGGCAATAAGGAGCTGAAGGAATTCATCATGACGCTCACCGGTACACTGATTTTCGGGGAGAACAGTGAAATCACGCCGCTGCCGGCACGCACCACTGACCAGGATCTGATTAGAGCCATGATGGAGGGCGGCACGGCTAAAATCTACCACTGCAATGATTCGGATAAGTGTCTTAAGGTCGTTGCTGATGCGACCGTGACCATCACTTCCAATAAAGCGCTGAAAAGCCAGATTTCCGCTTTGTTAAGCAGTATCCAGAATAAAGCAGTGGCTGATGAAAAACTGACGGATCAGGAGAAAGGGTTTATCTCCAGCACAACCATTCCGGTATTCAAATACCTGGTCGATCCGCAGATGCTCGGGGTGTCTAACTCACTTATTTACCAGCTGACGGACTATATCGGCTACGACATCCTGCTGCAGTACATTCAGGAACTTATCCAGCAGGCCCGGGCGATGATTTCAACCGGTAATTATCCCCAGTCGACAATGGATATGATCATGGAAAACCTCAATCAGGCGAGTGTCCAGATTGCCGCTTTTCAGTCCCGTGTTCAGGTTCAGCAGGACGCCTTGCTTGTGGTTGACAGACAAATGAGTTACATGCGCCAGCAGGTTTCTGCCCGCATGATGACCCGCTACCAGAATAACTATCATTTTGGGGGGAATCAGTAATGCTTGAGGTATATGCCATTGCTGGCGGCGACTGGTTACGGGGCAACCTGAACGCGATTGCGGCTTTTATGGGGACCGGCACATGGTCGACTATAGAAAAGATGTGTATCGCCATCTCGGTACTCATTGTGGCGGGGAGCTGGGTAAAAAAACACAACGTGATGGACCTTATTGGCTGGGTCTTTTCCCTCACCCTGGTCTCTATGCTGGTTGTCATTCGCACCCCTGTGCAGATCATCGATTACAGTAACGTGGCGCAGGTCTATGAAGTCGATAATGTACCTATTGGTCTGGCCATTCCTGCGTCGCTGACAACGCGGGTGGGAAACGCGCTTATCCAGAGTTATGAGATGGTCTTCGCGCTGCCGGACAGCGTCACGTACAGTAAAACGGGGATGTTATTTGGCAGTAATCTGGTCGCGAAAAGTACGGATTTTTTATCACAAAATCCTGAAATTACGACGCTGTTCTCCGATTACGTACAAAACTGTGTGATGGGCGATATTTTCCTTAATCATAAGTACTCTTTTGAGGAATTACTGAATTCACCTGATCCGTATACCCTGATTTTTGCAAACCCGAGCCCACTGCGTGGCGTGTTTGATAAAAACAACCAGTTCCAGACATGCGAGGAGGCCTCACGGGATTTGAAATCGGCTCTTGCGCTTGATACTCAGACAGGCGGTAAAACCTGGAACTACTATGTTCGTCAGCTGTTTGGCGGCAAACCTAATCCCGATCTGCTTTTCAGCCAGATGATTGGCGATAGCTACAATTACTTCTACAGCTCGGGACAGAGCGCCGGGCAGATTATCCGCCAGAACGTCACGATGAACGCCCTGCGCAGCGGGATCCAGAGTTATGCGGCCCGCAGCGGGGACACCGCCAGTCTGGTCAATATGGCTAACACATCATCCCTTGAAAAGCAGCGTCTGGCACAGGCCACAATGGGGCACCAGGCGCTTCGCGCACTTCCGCTGATGCAGACCGTCATTATGGGTTTAATGATTGGGATGTTCCCGATCATGGTGATGGCTGCCATGTTTAACATGATGACGCTGCAGGTGCTTAAAGGGTATGTGTTTGCGCTTATCTGGCTGCAGACGTGGCCATTACTGTTCGCCATCCTGAACAGCGCGATGGCCTACTATGCGAAGCAAAATGGCGTGCCGGTTGTTCTCTCTGAGTTGTCGCAGGTTCAGCTCAAAAACTCGGATATTGCGACCACCGCGGGTTATATTGCCGTGATGATACCGCCCTTGTCGTGGGGGATCGTGAAGAGCATGGGGGCCGCTTTCTCCAGTGCCTACAGCCATTTTTCTTCATCGGGGCTCAGTGCAACATCGCAGGCTGCCTCCGGCGTGGTGGACGGCAATTACTCTTTCGCCAACATGCAGATGGAGAACGTCAGCGGCTACAGCTGGGGTACCAACAGTACAACCAGTTTCGGACAGATGTCGCGGCAGCTGGCGAATGGGGGTATGAGCACGCAGACGCGGGATGGATCGATGGTCTGGGACAGTGGTGGTGCAATGTCAAAACTGCCGGTGGATATTAACGTCGGTCGTCAGATAGCCAGTGCGCAGCAACAGATGGCCCGTGAGGCTGATGTCCAGGCCGAAAGCGCGCTGCATGGCTATAACAGCAGTGTGACAAGCGCCTGGAATAGTCTGCAGCAATTTAGCACCAATAAAGGGAACAGCACATCAACAACGACCGGGGCCGATACTACCGAGTCTTCACAGGATTCGATGGCCAGAAGCAAGATGTGGAATGCGGTTGTTGCTAATGCGAAAGCCAACAACATCAGTAATGAGGAGTCTTTCCAGCAGTTGATGGATGAGTCTAGGAAGGGAACGGTATCAGGTGAGATGTATGGTAATGCTAAATGGAGTAGTGGCGACCAATTGGTCGGGAAACTGGGTAAATGGGCTACAGGACTCACTGCTGAAGGGGGGGCTAAAATTAGTGCTGGAGTGAATGCATCAAGTGGCTCTACTGACTCGACAACCGAATCTGGAAGGGAATCTCATGACAGTAGGCACGATACCAGCAGCCAGGCGGCGAAAGACTTTAAGGAAGCATCCGATTACTTTACCAGCCGCAAAACCACCACATCGGGTAATATTACCGATAATAATGCCAGCTCGCGTGTTGACCAGTTTGCCGCGTCACTCTCCAGTGCCAAAAACAGCTACGACCAGTATACAACCAGCCGGACACGCAGCCATGAGTACAGTGAGATGGCGTCACGCACAGAGAGCATGACTGGCCAGATGAGCGAGAATCTCACTCAGCAGTTTGCTAACTTTGTTCAGCGTCGCGCTCCACAGGATGCCGAGGCTATTCTGACCAATACCAGTTCTCCTGAAATTGCGGCGCAGCGTGAAGCACTGGCGCGTGAATTCGTCAAAGAGCAGGTTGAACCCAGGGTTGATGCCGCGTATCAACAGGGGCGTGAAAGCATCGGACAGAATATGGCTGGGGTGTCAGGTGGTGGGGACAATGGTTCGGTAATGGCTGACTACGGACAAAATTCTGGTCGTATCGATGCCATGACGCAAGACGCTGGTATTAAGGATAATGTGGGTCAGAAAGTGGATGGGATGATTGCAGAGAATAAACAACAGCATCAGGAAACCCGTGAAAACATACAACAGCAAGGCGTTGAAGTGAAAAAAGAGAATGCTGAACTGGAAAATGACCACAAAACAAAAGGAAATGATTTCAAAAATTCTTATAATGATAAGAAAGAGCATCAAACCAGACTGCCTGGCGCGGATTCAACCAAAGAACTACTGGATAAGGCAACAAAATTAGAAAACGAGAAACCAAAGGGATAGGGAGGAAAGAATGTTAACCCATCAAATAATACAAGGTGAAATGGACGAGTTAAAACTAGTTCTGACTGAGAAGGATTTAACGATCCCCTCATTCTGGAGTTGTATCTGGCCTGGCTTGACTTTTATGTTTTGGTTTTTACTTTCATCATATTTTTCATATGGGATAAGTGATTTTTCTACGGGTCTTGATAGAATTTCATCAATGGTTTTTGCGGCAGTTGTGGGCATTTTTTCTATCATTGCAACCGCGAATACCCGCTCACTCTTCCTTTCTTTACCTGAGTCTTTCAGGAAAAGGTCGTTGTTCTTTGGTTTTTTAGCAAAGAAATGCAGAGCTTATGGAGCGGTTATTTTTACTATATTCCCATGCCTGGCGTTTTTTTCTGCATATAACGGAATTAATGCGGTTGTTTTTATTGTTGTTACCGGTTTCAGTCTTTTATTAACACTTATGGTTATGAATATTGACCTTAGTCGTTATCAGTTGGCGACCCTGACGTCTGTTATTGAATCAGTTAGAAATCATGAACGGTGAACAGGTGCGCAGTTTACTTGTGCACCTGTGAGGTGTTGCTGACTTCGGTGGAGTCTTTTGATTTACATTAAGTCAGGGTTAATTATGGGAATTTATGAATCTGTCAAAGTTGGGAGTTGGTCATCCATACTCAACCTATCAATTATGGTGGTTTGTTAACAGGCTAAAAGTTTCCTTTGTTATTATTGGTTTCTTAGGCTGAAATTAGTTTTCACATCTCGTTTAAAATTCGTATATAGTGAATGCGCATTCCGAAATCATAAGAGAATGTGTATTCACTCGTATTGATTATGTCACAAGGATTCAGGATGAAGCTTAATAAAGTCATGGCTGTGATGGTCGTCAGCTCTGCTCTGGTGTTGTCTGGATGTAGTGCAATGGGAACCGCTATTAAAAAGAGAAATCTGGAAGTAAAAACCCAGATGAGCGAAACAATCTGGCTAGAACCTTCAAATAATAAGACGGTTTATCTGCAAATCAAAAATACCTCCGATAAGGATATGAGTGGCCTGCAGGCCAAAATTGCCAGCGCCGTCACTTCAAAGGGATATCAGGTCGTCAGTAACCCGGATACGGCGGGCTACTGGATCCAGGCGAACGTGCTTAAGGCCGATAAAATGGACCTTCGTGAGTCTCAGGGCTGGTTAAGCCGGGGTTATGAGGGCGCAGTGACTGGCGCCGCGCTTGGGGCAGGGATTACCGCTTACAACTCCAGTTCTGCAGGGGCGACTCTGGGAGTAGGACTTGCAGCCGGTCTGGTTGGTATGGCTGCTGACGCGATGGTGGAAGATGTGAACTACACCATGATCACCGATGTTCAGATCGCGGAAAGAACCAAAACTCAGGTTCAGACTGATAACGTGGCCGTATTACGTCAGGGAACATCCGGCGCAAAAGTGCAGACAAGTACTGAAACGGGTAATCAGCACAAATACCAGACTCGCGTCGTCTCTAACGCTAATAAAGTTAACCTCAAGTTCCCTGAAGCCCAGCCTGTTCTTGAAGACCAGCTGGCAAAATCGATCGCTAATATTCTGTAAGCTTTCTATTCCACGGCCCGGTCCCCGGGCCATACTGGCATCCCCTTTCTGGTGTGTCAGAATTAATTCGTCAAATAATCTATGAATTCCAGATCTGAACGGTGAACAGTTGCGCAATTTATTTGTGCATCTGTGAGGCGTTGCCGCCTTCGGCGGAATCTTTTCGTCTTTATTTGAATAGAGGTTATTTATGGCAATATCTGAACCTGTCAGGTTTCTTGAAACACATAAACTGATGCCTGGCGATATTTATCCACACCCTGCTATGGGGGAGGCTTATTCCCTGCAACCCCGTGAGGTCTGTTTTCGCTGATTAATTTGTCCTTCCGACCCTAATAATTTACTGACGGATTAGTGCCATGAGTTTCAATGCCAAAGATATGACGCAGGGCGGTCAGATCGCCAATATGCGCTTTCGCATGTTTGGTCAGATTGCCAATATTATTTTCTACGTGCTGTTTATTTTATTCTGGGTACTGTGCGGGCTGATGCTGATGTATAGGCTTAGCTGGCAAACCTTTGTGAACGGCTGCGTATACTGGTGGTGTACGACGCTGGGTCCGATGCGCGATATTATTCGTTCCCAGCCGGTATACACCATTCAGTATTACGGCCAGTCGCTGGAATATACCTCAGAACAAATCCTGGCCGATAAATATACTATCTGGTGCGGAGAGCAGCTGTGGACCAGTTTCGTCTTTGCTGCCGTGGTTTCTCTTGTTATCTGTATCGTGACATTCTTCATCGCCAGCTGGGTGCTGGGCCGCCAGGGGAAACAGCAGAGTGAGGATGAGAATACCGGCGGGCGCCAGCTTTCCGATAAGCCCAAAGAAGTGGCCCGCCAGATGAAGCGTGATGGTATGGCCTCCGATATTAAAATTGGCGATCTGCCTATTCTTAAAAACTCCGAAATCCAGAACTTCTGCCTCCACGGTACCGTAGGCTCCGGTAAATCAGAAGTGATCCGCCGGCTACTGAACTACGTGCGTGCACGTGGCGATATGGCCATCATTTATGATCGCTCCTGTGAGTTCGTCAAAAGCTATTACGACCCGTCACTGGATAAAATCCTCAACCCGCTGGATTCGCGCTGCGCGGCCTGGGATTTGTGGAAAGAGTGCCTGACGCTGCCGGACTTCGACAACATCTCCAACACCCTTATCCCGATGGGTACCAAAGAAGACCCGTTCTGGCAGGGCTCCGGTCGCACTATCTTTGCCGAAGGCGCGTACCTGATGCGTGAAGACAAGGATCGCAGCTACGAGAAACTGGTCGATACCATGCTGTCCATTAAAATCGACAAGCTGCGCGCCTATCTGCAGAACACGCCGGCAGCGAACCTGGTTGAAGAGAAAATTGAGAAAACGGCCATCTCCATTCGTGCCGTGCTGACCAACTACGTCAAGGCTATTCGCTACCTGCAGGGCATTGAGAAGAACGGCGAGCCATTCACTATCCGGGACTGGATGCGCGGTGTCCGTGAGGACCGACCCAATGGCTGGCTGTTTATCTCCTCCAACGCTGACACCCATGCTTCCCTGAAGCCGGTTATCTCGATGTGGCTGTCAATTGCTATCCGCGGCCTGCTGGCGATGGGGGAGAACCGTAACCGGCGCGTGTGGATTTTCGCCGACGAGCTCCCCACGCTGCACAAGCTGCCGGATCTGGTCGAAATCCTCCCTGAGGCGCGTAAATTTGGTGGTTGTTATGTGTTCGGTATTCAGTCCTATGCCCAGCTGGAAGATATCTATGGCGTTAAGCCTGCCGCCACGCTCTTTGACGTAATGAATACCCGGGCCTTCTTCCGTTCACCCAGCAGGGAGATCGCGGAGTTTGCTGCCGGTGAAATTGGCGAGAAGGAAATCCTCAAAGCCAGCGAGCAGTACTCTTACGGTGCTGACCCGGTGCGTGATGGTGTATCGACCGGGAAAGAAAAAGAGCGGGAAACGCTGGTCAGTTACTCCGATATTCAGACGCTGCCTGACCTGTCCTGCTATGTCACGCTGCCCGGTCCGTATCCGGCCGTGAAACTGGCCCTCAAATACAAACCGCGTCCGAAAATTGCCGAGGGATTTATTCCTCGCACTCTCGATGCGCGGGTGGATGCGCGGCTCAGTGCGTTGCTTGAAGCGCGGGAAGCTGAAGGCAGTCTTGCCAGGGCACTTTTCACGCCGGATGCGCCGGCATCCGGGCCCGCTGATACAAACAGTCACGCCGGTGAACAACCTGAGCCGATCAGTCAGCCTGCGCCAGCAGACATGACAGTATCTCCGGCACCGGTAAAAGCGCCGCCGACAACAAAGCGTCCGGCAGCGGAACCTTCCGTCAGAGCAACGGAGCCTCCCGTCCTGCGGGTCACGACCGTACCGTTGATCAAACCAAAAGCAGCCGCAGCGGCCACTGCTGCCTCAACAGCATCCTCTGCCGGTGCCCCTGCAGCAGCTGCAGGCGGGACAGAACAGGAACTGGCGCAGCAGTCAGCGGAACAGGGACAGGACATGCTGCCGGCCGGCATGAACGAGGACGGCGTCATCGAGGACATGCAGGCGTATGACGCCTGGGCTGATGAGCAGACGCAGCGGGATATGCAGCGGCGTGAGGAAGTCAATATCAACCACAGCCACCGCCACGATGAGCAGGATGATGTCGAGATTGGGGGGAACTTCTGATGATGTCGATTGGCTCCGTTAAATCGGCGGGCAGTGCCGGTAATTACTATACGGATAAGGATAATTACTACGTCATAGGGAGCATGGACGAACGCTGGCAGGGTAAGGGGGCTGAAGCGCTGGGGATCGACGGGAAAGCCGTGGATAAGGCGCTGTTTACGGAACTGCTGAAAGGGAAGCTGCCGGATGGCAGCGACCTGACCCGGATACAGGACGGCGCCAACAAGCACCGGCCCGGTTATGACCTGACCTTCTCGGCCCCCAAAAGCGTGTCGGTCATGGCGATGCTGGGCGGCGATAAGCGCCTTATCGATGCCCACAACCAGGCGGTAACCGAAGCGGTGCGGCAACTGGAGACGCTGGCCGCGACCCGGGTCATGACGGACGGTAAAAGCGAAACGGTGCTGACCGGAAATCTGATTGTGGCGAAATTCAACCACGACACGAACCGTAACCAGGAACCTCAGATACACACCCATGCCGTCGTCATTAACGCCACGCAGAACGGGGACAAATGGCAGTCTCTCGGCACAGATAAGATCGGTAAAACAGGTTTTATCGAAAACGTGTACGCGAACCAGATAGCGTTCGGGAAGCTGTACCGGGAGGCGTTCAAACCCCTGGTTGAGAAGCTTGGCTATGAGACGGAAGTTGTGGGCAAACACGGGATGTGGGAGATGAAAGGGGTCCCTGTGGAACCGTTCTCCACCCGGTCTCAGGAGGTCAGGGAGGCCGCAGGGCCCGATGCCTCCCTGAAGTCCCGGGATGTGGCCGCGCTCGATACCCGCAAGTCGAAAGAAGCCATCGATCCGGCAGAGAAGATGGTGGAGTGGATGAACACGCTGAAGGAGACCGGGTTTGACATCCGGGGGTACCGTGAGGCCGCCGATGCGCGAGCCGCAGAACTGGCCCGTGCACCTGCCGCGCCGGTGAACACTGACGGTCCGGATATCACGGATGTGGTGACGAAAGCGATTGCCGGTCTCAGCGACCGCAAGGTGCAGTTCACGTATGCCGACCTGCTGGCACGCACGGTCGGCCAGCTGGAGGCGAAGGACGGTGTGTTTGAGCTGGCGAGAAAGGGCATCGATGCCGCCATTGAACGGGAGCAGCTTATCCCTCTCGATCGCGAGAAAGGCCTGTTCACCTCAAACATCCACGTTCTCGATGAACTCGCCGTCAAAGCCCTGAGTCAGGAGGTGCAGCGCCAGAATCATGTCTCAGTCACGCCCGATGCGTCTGTGGTGCGCCAGGTCCCTTTCAGCGATGCCGTCAGCGTGCTGGCGCAGGATCGCCCGGTAATGGGTATCGTTTCCGGTCAGGGCGGTGCAACCGGCCAGCGGGAGCGGGTGGCCGAGTTAACCCTGATGGCCCGGGAGCAGGGGCGTGACGTCCATATCCTGGCGGCCGATAACCGCTCACGTGATTTTCTCGCCGGTGATGTGCGTCTGGCCGGGGAAACGGTGACCGGTAAATCCGCCCTGCAGGACGGGACGGCGTTTATTCCAGGCGGAACACTCATCGTGGATCAGGCGGAGAAGCTGAGCCTGAAGGAAACGATTTCCCTGCTCGATGGCGCGATGCGCCATAACGTGCAGGTCCTGCTCTCCGACAGCGGGAAGCGCAGCGGGACCGGCAGCGCGCTGACGGTGCTGAAGGACAGCGGCGTGAATACGTATCGCTGGCAGGGTGGCCATCAGACCACAGCCGACATCATCAGTGAACCGGATAAAGGAGCACGCTACAGCCGGCTGGCACAGGAGTTTGCCGTCAGCGTACGTGAAGGGCAGGAAAGCGTGGCCCAAATCAGCGGGACGCGTGAACAGAGCGTACTCAACGGCCTTATCCGTGACTCCCTCAGACATGAGGGGGTGCTGGGTGAGAAAGACACGACCATTACAGCCCTGACGCCGGTGTGGCTGGACAGCAAAAGCCGGGGCGTGCGGGATTATTACCGGGAGGGGATGGTGATGGAACGCTGGGATCCGGAGAACCGGACGCACGATCGCTTTGTCATTGACCGGGTGACCGCGAGCAGCAATATGCTGACCCTGAAAGACCGGGATGGGGTCCGTCTGGATCTGAAGGTTTCCGCGGTCGACAGCCAGTGGACGCTGTTCCGGGCAGATACACTGCCGGTGGCAGAGGGGGAACGTCTGGCGGTGCTCGGGAAGATACCGGACACACGCCTGAAGGGCGGGGAAAGCATCACGGTGATGAAAGTGGAGGAAGGGCAGCTGACGGTACAGCGGCCGGGGCAGAAAACCACGCAGACCCTGGCCGTGGGCGCGGGCGTGTTTGACGGTATTAAAATCGGCCACGGCTGGGTGGAAAGTCCCGGCAGGTCGGTTAGCGAGACGGCAACGGTCTTTGCGTCGGTGACGCAGCGTGAGCTGGATAACGCCACCCTCAACCAGCTGGCGCAGAGCGGAAGTCATCTCCGGCTGTACTCGGCGCAGGATGCGGCGCGCACGACGGAGAAGCTGTCGCGGCATACCGCCTTCAGCGTGGTCTCAGAGCAGCTGAAGACCCGATCCGGCGAGACGGACCTGGATGCGGCCATTGCGCAGCAGAAGGCCGGACTGCGTACCCCGGCAGAACAGGCCATTCACCTGGCCATCCCGCTGCTTGAAAGTGAGAAACTGACCTTCTCCCGGCCCCAGCTGCTGGCGACGGCGCTGGAAACCGGGGGCGGGAAGGTTCCGATGGCGGACATCGACACGACCATTCAGGCACAAATCAGGTCGGGGCAGTTGCTGAATGTACCGGTGGCGCACGGCTACGGCAATGACCTGCTGATTTCCCGTCAGACCTGGGACGCCGAAAAAAGCATCCTGACCCACGTGCTGGAAGGTAAAGACGCGGTGGCCCCCCTGATGGACCGCGTGCCGGCCAGTCTGATGACGGACCTGACCGCCGGACAGCGGGCGGCGACCCGGATGATTCTGGAAAGCACGGACCGGTTCACGGTGGTTCAGGGGTATGCCGGGGTGGGGAAAACCACCCAGTTCCGGGCAGTCATGAGTGCCATCAGTCTGCTGCCGGAAGAGACCCGTCCGCGCGTCATCGGTCTGGCGCCGACGCATCGCGCGGTCGGGGAAATGCAGAGTGCTGGCGTGGATGCGCGCACGACGGCATCGTTCCTCCACGACACGCAGCTGCTGCAGCGCAATGGCCAGACACCCGATTTCAGCAACACCCTGTTCCTGCTCGACGAGAGCTCAATGGTGGGGCTGGCCGATATGGCAAAAGCCCACTCCCTCATCGTCGCCGGCGGTGGACGGGCGGTGTCCAGTGGGGATAACGACCAGCTGCAGCCCATCGCGCCGGGCCAGCCGTTCAGGTTGATGCAGCAGCGCAGCGCCGCCGACGTTGCCATCATGAAAGAGATTGTACGCCAGATGCCTGAGCTGCGACCGGCGGTCTACAGCCTGATTGAGCGGGATGTGCACCGCGCCCTGACCACCATCGAGCAGGTCACGCCGGAGCAGGTGCCGAGAAAAGAAGGCGCATGGGCGCCGGGCAGTTCTGTGGTGGAATTCACGCCAAAGCAGGAAAAGGCGATAGAAAAGGCGCTGAGCGAGGGGAAAACCCTGCCGGAAGGTCAGCCCGCGACGCTCTACGAGGCGCTGGTGAAGGACTATACCGGACGGACCCCGGAGGCACAGTCGCAGACGCTGGTGATCACCCATCTGAATAAGGACCGGCGGGCGCTGAACAGTCTGATCCATGACGCACGGCGGGAGAACGGGGAAACCGGCAAAGAGGAAATCACCCTGCCGGTGCTGGTCACGAGTAACATCCGTGACGGTGAACTGCGCAAACTGTCGACCTGGACGGCTCACAAGGAGGCGGTGGCGCTGGTTGATAACGTATACCACCGTATCAGCAAGGTGGATAAGGATAATCAGCTGATCACCCTGACAGACAGTGAAGGAAAGGAGCGATATATCTCACCCCGGGAGGCATCGGCAGAAGGCGTCACGCTCTATCGTCAGGAAAAGATAACCGTGTCTCAGGGGGACCGAATGCGCTTCAGCAAAAGTGACCTGGAGCGCGGCTATGTGGCCAACAGTATCTGGGAGGTGAAGTCTGTTTCGGGTGACAGTGTCACGCTATCTGATGGAAAACTCACCCGTACGCTGACCCCGAAGGCGGATCAGGCGCAGCAGCATATCGACCTCGCCTACGCCATTACGGCTCACGGCGCCCAGGGGGCCAGCGAACCGTATGCCATCGCGCTGGAAGGGGTGGCCGGTGGTCGGGAACAGATGGCCAGCTTTGAGTCTGCCTATGTGGCTTTATCCCGCATGAAACAGCATGTGCAGGTTTACACCGACAGCCGTGAGGGCTGGATAAAGGCCATCAAGCATTCACCTGAGAAAGCGACGGCGCACGATATTCTGGAACCCCGTAACGACCGGGCGGTGAAAAGCGCCGATCTGCTGTTCGGGCGGGCAAGGCCACTGGATGAAACCGCCGCTGGCCGGGCAGCCCTGCAGCAGTCCGGTCTGGCACAGGGAAATTCACCGGGAAAATTCATTTCTCCGGGGAAAAAGTACCCTCAGCCGCATGTGGCGCTGCCGGCATTTGATAAAAACGGGAAAGCCGCCGGTATCTGGCTCAGCCCGCTGACCGATCGGGACGGACGGCTGGAGGCTATAGGCGGAGAGGGAAGGATTATGGGCAATGAAGACGCCCGGTTCGTGGCGCTGCAGAACAGCCGCAATGGTGAAAGCCTGCTGGCCGGGAATATGGGAGAGGGGGTCAGAATGGCCCGCGACAATCCCGATACCGGGGTGGTGGTGCGGCTGGCCGGTGATGACCGTCCCTGGAACCCCGGGGCCATTACCGGCGGACGGGTATGGGCTGAACCGGCGCCGGTGGCTCCGGTACCGCAGGCCGGGGCTGACATTATCCTCCCGCCAGAGGTTCTGGCGCAGCGGGCGGCAGAAGAACAGCAGCGCCGCGAAATGGAAAAACAGGCGGAACAGACTGCCCGGGAAGTGGCCGGGGAGGCGCGTAAAGCCGGCGAGCCGGTGGACCGGGTGAAAGAGGTTATCGGGGACGTCATCCGCGGACTGGAGCGTGACCGGCCGGGCACGGAGAAAACGACGCTACCGGATGATCCTCAGTTCCGGCGCCAGGAGGCGGCGATTCAGCAGGTGGCCTCAGAAACTCTGCAGCGTGATCGTCTGCAGGCTGTGGAGCGGGACATGGTTCGTGACCTGAACCGCGAGAAAACCCTCGGGGGCGACTGACGCGCCTGCGGCTTGTCTGCTCCGGCAGCCTCCCCGATTAAAATCGGGCAGTCTGCTGGAGCGCTAAAAGGAAAAAAACATGAGAGCACAACACACATTTCTTGGCGCGACAGACAGCTGGCTTCAGCGCCTGCTGACCTGGACACCGGGACAAACGGATATGATTAAAACGGTCGCACTGGTACTGATGGTGATTGACCACACTGGCTTACTGCTGGCCGGAAACAATGAAGTGATGCGCCTGCTGGGACGCGGTTGTTTTCCACTGTTCGGACTGGTGTGGGGAATGAACCTGGCCAGGCACCAGGAAATCCGCCAGTCGCAGCTGAATCATCTCTGGTGCTGGGCGATGATCGCTCAGGGGGCGTTTATCCTGGTGGGCTATCCCTGGTACATGGGCAATATCCTTTTTTCATTCGCTGTCACGGGGCAGGCGATGCGCTGGTTCAGCTTACGGACCCGTAACGATATGCTTCTGTCTATCGCTATTGTGATCGCCTGGGTGCCGTTGTCCGCGGACAGCTATGGCCTGGCTGGCGTCTTTATGCTGATCAACAGTTACCGGCTGTGCCGCGCCACGGAAGCGGTGGAAAGAACGGGCTATGCTTTACTGTGGGCGGTAATGGTCCTGCTGTTGAATCTTCATGATGCCGGGCAGTCTGTCGCTGGTCTGGCGATCGCCCTTCTTGTCGTGAGTGTGTGCTCTGATATCGGGAAACAGGTTAAACGGTTCTGGCCACCCCATTTTTTTGTATTGTTCTATGCTGTTCATCTGGCAGTGCTGGGGATTGTGGCTGCATAACGAACCAGAGATTAGCCGGTTGCCTGCAGGGAGGATGATCCGGCCGGCAACCTGGCGTATCTTACTGGCCTTGTGTTAACTGCAGGAATACCTCAACCTATGACGGAAGAAAAACGACCCACGCTCAGTCTGAAAAAAAAGCCAGCAGAACAGTCGACTGGTACTGAGCCTGAAAGCCCACGCATTGTCAGGCGCAAGCAAGTGGTTAATGTCACCACGCCGCCGGCATGGAAAGTCAAAAAAGAAAAGCTGGCCAGGAAAGCGGAGCAGATCGCTTCGGCTGAACCTGTTCCGCCTGAACCCGCTAACCCGGAAAAAACCAACAGGAAAATTCGTTACCTCCGCTTGCCGGCGTTGCAGGTGGCCATTGATACCCTGCAACCCTGGTGGCCCGCACTTTTTGATGGTGATAAGCCACGTCTGCTGGCGACGGGGATCCGGGAAACCATATTTAACGATATAGCTTCCCGCGGGATACCGCTGTCCCATAAGCAGGTCATTAAATGTCTGAAACGGATTACTCGCTCTGAACAATACCTGTCATCGATGATCGCCGGTGCTGAACGCGTTGACTTAAATGGTACTCCGGTGAGTGTCGTGACTCCGGATGAAGAGCAGTATGCGAAGCTGAGAATGGAAAAGCAGCGCCGACAGCAGGCAAGAATTCAGAGCGATATGGTTTAATTTTATCCAGAGCGCCGTAAAACCCCGTCCTTCAGGGCGGGGATATAAGGCGCGGTTTTACGACTAACTTCGGTTAAAATAGCCTCATGAAACGACTTCAAGCCTTCAAATTCCAGTTAAGACCGAATGGTCAGCAGGAGCGCGATATGTGGCGCTTCGCTGGGGCTTGTCGCTTCGTTTTTAACCGTGCGCTGGCGCTTCAAAACGAAAACCATGAAGCGGGGAACAAATATATTTCCTACACCAAAATGGCTTCATGGCTCATTGAGTGGAAATCACACCCTGATACCCAGTGGCTAAAAGACGCACCATCACAGCCGTTGCAGCAGTCGCTCAAAGATCTGGAGCGCGGCTACAAGAATTTCTTCCAGAAGCGTGCAGCATTCCCTCGTTTCAAGAAACGCGGCCAAAACGATGCATTCCGCTACCCGCAAGGCGTGAAGCTTGATCAGACCAACAATCGTATATCGCTTCCTAAGTTGGGCTGGATACGCTATCGCAATAGCCGTGAAGTCATCGGGGAAGTTAAAAACGTCACGGTCAGCCAGTCATGCTGCAAATGGTACGTTAGCATCCAGACGGAATTCGAAGTGCCTGAACCGGTTCATAAGGCAGCGTCAATGGTCGGTCTGGACGCCGGAGTCACGAAACTTGCCACGCTTTCTGATGGCACCGTATACCAGCCAGTCAACAGCTTCAAAGCAAGCCAGCGTAAGCTGGCTATGCTTCAACGGCAGTTAAGCCGCAAAGTTAAATTCAGTGCCAGCTGGCAGAAACAGAAGAAAAAAATCCAGCGTCTGCACTCACACATTGCCAATATCAGGCGCGACTACCTTCACAAAGTCACCAGTGAAATCAGCAAAAACCACGCGATGATCGTCATTGAGGACTTGAAGGTCAGTAACATGTCGAAATCGGCAAAAGGTACGGCAGAGCGGCACGGACGAAACGTCAGAGCCAAATCAGGCTTAAACCGTTCGATACTGGACCAGGGCTGGTACGAAATGCGCAGACAGCTTGAGTACAAGCAGCTCTGGCGTGGTGGTCAGGTACTGGCGATACCTCCGGCATACACAAGCCAGCGTTGTGCCTGCTGTGGTCATACGGCGAAAGAAAACCGTCAAACGCAAAGTAAATTCGTGTGTCAGGTATGCGGCTATACCGAGAACGCCGATATCAACGGAGCACGTAACATTTTAGCGGCAGGACATGCCGTGCTTGCCTGTGGAGGGATGGTGCAGTCAGGCCGCCCGCTGAAGCAGGAACCCACCGAGGCGAGTCAGGCTCCGGTCTGAACGCTGTAGGAATCCTCGCCCTTCAGGGCGGGGAGGATGTCAATTAAAGCCTCTTACTTTATCCCCTTCAAAACTGCCAGTGTTATTTAATAATGCTGGCAGGGTGATAATATTTGTATTTCTTCCTTTATTATTTAACAAGGATATCTATGAATATCAAAACTGCTTTAATTGCGGTGGCTGTCTCCTCTTGTATGTTAACCTCTACCCTGGGCCAGGCCAGTGAACATTCTTCTGTATTCACCCCGGAGCAGGAAAAAAGAATTGGTGAAATTGCAGCAGATTATATGCGTGCGCATCCGGATATTCTTATTCAGATGAGCGAAAAGCTGCAGGCAGAACAGCAGGAAAGGGAAAGTCGCGAGTTGAAATCAGCTGCGCTGGCACAACAAGCCAGAATTCTGTCTGATAAAAACATCCCATCATGGGGACCCGCTGAAGGGACGGTCATGGTCGTCGAGTTCTTCGACTATCAGTGCATCTGGTGCAGCAGACTGGCACCAGAACTGGAAAAAGTCATGAAGGCTAACACGAACGTGCGGTATTACTTCATGGAGTGGCCAGTGTTTGGCAGCCGCTGGCCGGAATCACTGCTCGCTGCGAAGACTGGTCTGCAGGTCTGGAAAGAGAAGGGGGCAGAAGCATATTTAACGTATCATAATAATATCTATGGTACCGGGCTGAATGAAGGCAGACTCACGCAGGAGATTATTGAAAAACAATCCGGGAAAATAAATTTTAATCAACACACCATTGAAGCAATCAATAATACGTTGAAGAATATAAATCAGATCGCCACAACAACAGGCTTAACCGGCACGCCGGGTGTAATTATTATGCCGCTCAATGGAGCGACAGAGGATAACACCACAGTCTTTTCCGGGATGACAGAAGCAGAGAATATTCAGCAGGCAATCAATAAAGCACAGGGGAAATAAATAATGAAATACTCAGTATTGTCTGGTTTTCTGGCAGTGACTTTGTTCGCTTCCGGTGGGGTGATGGCTCAGCCAACTGTACAGGCGGGGTTTTCTCCTGAAGGGTCGGCGCTGCAGCTGGTACTGAATACGATCGTTACTGCGCAGCAAAGTATTCGCTTGATGGGCTACAGCTTCACTTCACCGGAAGTAACGCGAGCACTGATCCAGGCGAAACAGCGAGGTATCGATGTCAGAGTGGTACTTGACTGGAAAGCCAACAGCGCGAAAGGGAGTGCAGGTGTGGCGGCGATGAATCTGCTGGCCAATGCCGGTATTCCTGTACGAACCGTCAGCCAGTTTAAAATCATGCACGACAAGGTGATCATCACTGACGGCCGAAACGTGGAAACGGGGTCGTTCAACTATTCCCGCGCTGCGGCGAACAGCAACTCCGAAAATGCCCTGGTCATCCGGGATTACCCTGCGCTGGCTGATACCTATCTGAAGCACTGGCAGTCCCGGTGGGAGATGGGGAGGGACTGGTCGGTCTCCTATTAAGTTTTTCTTCTAAATCAACATTTCAATCTCCTGAAAGATACCGCTGCGCCAACAACGTTATCTTTCATTTTGTAATTTAGTCTTCGCCGACCTACGGTTCCTGTAGTATCTTTGTTCAAGTATTCAGTTAGATGCTTGAGGAGGCAGAGATGTCACAGGTCGTAAACGTAATTACTTCCTCACAAAAACCTAAACGTCCATATCGGAAAGGAAACCCGGTATCAGCGAACGAACGCCAGAAGGCTTCCCTGGCGAGGCGTAGTAATACCCATAAATCTATACATGCGCTCATTCAGATTCCGTTAAAAGAGAAACTGGCTCAGTTTGCTGAGGAGGAAGGAATTACGCAGGCTCAAATGATTGAAAAACTGATTAAACTTGAAGCAGAGCGCCGTGGAAATGATGTGTAAAAATTCACATTCTTGATCCGGTTGGCTATGAGTGCTAGATTACTGATCGTTTAGACATTGCTGGTTGGCCACGCCTTAAAGTGGCAGGGAACTGGTTCCGCTGAGGTATAGCACCGGAATCAGAAAGCAAAAACCCCGATAATCCTCACTAAGTTTGGCGACTGGAGAAGATTACCGGGGCTCACTTAAAACTGCATAGAGGTTGTTGCTCTATGCAGGGAGTATAGATTTATGCTCAGAAAAGTTCAAGACCTTCTGTGCTCACTCCTTCCGCGCAACATAAGCGCAGGAAGCGGTGACTGATCATAACCAACAAAGCTCACGCAAGTATGTTCAGGTAAACAATCCTGAACCTGTTTTCACGGTTCCCCAGGACTACACTCCCTGGCCTTTCTCGCTGAAACTTATGGTAAAAGCCAATGGTTTCACTGAAAGTTTCAGTTTCGATATCGCATCTGCAATGTCGCGTAGGGACGGAATACGAAAACGTAAACCCCCATTTTTGCGCCGCAGAGCGATGAATGCGTTGCTCATGGCGATGTGTTTTTATTACGATCCCCTGTCAAATAAAGTTCTGCGCTCACTCAGAGAGATTGCCCTGGAGTGCGGACTTGCAACTAAATCTCTTTCTGGCGAAGTGTCCATTACACGAGCAATCAGGGCACTGGAATCGCTGGAAAAAGATTTTGAATTTGTTGCCTGCTCATCGGATCGCTATTTAACTGCTGAGATTTTTTTCACCCCTAAGCTGTTCGAATTTCTTGGCGTATTTCCACTCTCTCTGAGCGAAGCCAGACTGAAGTGTCTGGCCGCCAAAAACAGCGGCAGGGAGAGTGCAGATGAGTAATGCGCACAATCCGCAACACTGGAGTCAGCTGGATACGGAAGAACAGATCCGTTTCTGGCAGGGGGTAGAGGACGGCCATGTGGCATCTTTTCTGGTTTCCCCGGAGAAGAAATCTACCCGTCGCCGGCGCGGCGAGCACTCCACAAAACCCAAATGTGAAAACCCGACCTGGTTTCGACCGGAGCATTACAAAAAACTGGGTGGCCAGCTGGGGCACGCCTATAACCGTCTTGTTCAAAAAGATCGCACCACTGGTGAGGTGCGACTGCGTATGCACGTATCGCTTCATCCGCTGTACGTCAGAGAACGCCGTCGGGCTGGTCGCCGGTATGGCTTCCGGCCGGAAAAGCAACGTCTGCTGGATGCTATCTGGCCAGTGCTGATCAGCTTCTGTGATGCCGGCAAGCTGACGGTCGGTATGTGTATTTCTCGTCTGGCAAAAGAACTCAGCCAGAAAGACAGTCATGGAAAAGTTATTCCGGAAACAGAGGTAACAGTCTCACGTCTGTCCCGGTTGATTGACGAACAGGTTCGTTTTGGTGTCCTGGCTGTATCTGAAGAAAATAGCTGGGACAGGGAATCCCGTACCTGGCTTCCTAAATACGTCTATATCACCGCGTTAGGGTTTCAGATGCTGGGAGTGGATCTGGAAAAACTTGATGCGGAACAACAAAAAAAGCTCCGGCAAAGCGAAGAGCGTCGTCGTCTTATCGAGGAGGGGATTCTGCGTGAAGATGAGGAGATCTCCCCGCGTGCAGCACGTGAGCGCTGGTACCGTCAAAAAACTCTCGATGCACTGAGGTTCCGTCGGCAGCGTGGCGCCGAACGTAAACGAGCTAACCGCCTGGCCAGATATTCTCGTGAGCGCCAGATTCACGAAATGTC